>TARA_R100000541_G_scaffold2171_10_pt1 | contig 24516 bp, 21 predicted proteins | sample TARA_R100000541 | Tara Oceans TARA_R100000541 (sample SAMEA2621416) | marine metagenome | biome: marine biome (ENVO:00000447); feature: surface water layer (ENVO:00002042); material: "saline water (ENVO:00002010), including plankton (ENVO:xxxxxxxx)" | depth 5 m | reverse complement strand
GCTGGAATACAACGCGCATCGGCTAACGCTGACGACAGACGAGTCACTGAAAATTCAACGAATCAGCTGTGGTTGAGCAAAACCACCTTTCGAGCCAAGAGCCCATAGAGCCGTTCGTATTCCTGCATAAAAACGATACGGACGGCAGCAGGCAGACCAGCCGTCATGCCTGCCGATCGCCGCGCTCAATGCGCCATTGCCCTCGTCCGCAAGCTGGTTGCGGAAAACGATTTCGGTGGGGCTAACAGGAAGTACAGGTCGTACTTCTTGATGATCATCTGAGCCAGCAACGGGGCAGCAAGCCCGACCAACGTTCCGACAATCAAGTGTACAGCGATGGAATCAATACCCATGAAGCTGGCGAGGATAACCCTAATGCCGCTTCCCGCGAGAATATGCATCAGGTAAATCGTCATTGATGAGGCGCCGATAAACAGCAGCCAGGCCATGCGAAGCCGACCGAGCCACATTGATAGGGCTACCACAAACAAGATCGAAACAGTCGCGAGCGAGAGCACGGGCCATCCACCCACCTCCCAGCTCAAGCCGAACGTCACGTGAAAGAGGTATTGTCCGGCGACAAACGACGCGCCGAGCAACAAAGTGAGCGGGACATGTCTGGCGAGAAAGTACGCCTTGATCTCGTTGAACCAGATACCGAGCGCAAAAAACACAGCATTACCAAAGATAAATTTGCCGACACTGCCGACAGCCAGATCTCGACTGAGCACGTAAAGCACACCGAAAACCAGCAAAAGCGGTAAAAAGTAGCGACGGTCAGCCCTGGCATAGACCAAGGAGCAGACAACGAAAACCAGAAACAGCGCATACAGAAACCAGAACTGCGCCCGTGGCGACCAAAGCAGTGAAAATACCTGCCCTAACGTGACATCACCATTCGTGTAGCTCGACAACACCACCTCTATCAGCCCCTGCAAAAGTGACCAAACGATAAAGGGATAGATGATGGTGTCTAGTTTGTTGATGATCAGACCGGCCTTACCGCGCTTTACGAGCGAGTCGTAAAAAAACAATCCCGACAGGAAGAAGAAGAGAGGCATGTGGAAGCTGTAGATGACACTGTCTACCAGCAGGTACTCATCCTGATCCATCGGCAATCCCGCGTTGAAGACCCCACGCGCGACATGCCCATATACGACAAGAATGATCCCAATGGCTTTGGCATAATCGACCCAGGCGTTTCTCTCCTGCATCCTATTTCTCCTTAGTTATGGGCAAGATCAGACACATCACAGCCAGATTTGCGAAGACGGGAAAAGTAGACAGTGAAAAACCCAATCAGTTTGTCCATCGCGCCGAGCCGACCACATTGGCCGACGTAATGCACCAGCTAGGCGTGGCCTCTGACTGGTTACCAGTCTGCCCTGGCCAAAGCAAACCAGGGCTCCAGGGTACGGCCTCACTGGAAGAGAAATGACCGCAGGAACACTCCAACGAATTTCATGTCCTGCCTGCACTGACCGAAGGCCTGAAACCATTCACTCCCTGCCCGCAGGCAAATGCAACGCAACAGAACGGCGCAGGACTGACAAAAAATAATTCGTCCTGGCTTTCAATTAATCGACCGAGCACCCGGGTGTTATAGACCGGCTGACAAGGAGTATTTGATGGCTCAGAGCTGGCTGGCGAATTGTTCGATCCTGCTACTGGCGGGCGGGCGCGGACAACGCATGGGCGGACGGGATAAGGGGCTCGTGGAGTGGCATGGGAAGCCGCTTGTAGCGTGGCCGCAGCGCATCGCCCGCCCCCTTACAGATGACCTCCTGATCTCGTGCAATCGCAACCAGACACAATACGCAGCGTTTGCCGACCGACTGGTTGGTGACGACGTCGCGGATTTTCAGGGGCCACTTGCAGGCATACGAGCGGGCCTCGCAGCGGCCAGGCATCCGTGGCTCATGGTGCTGCCCTGCGACGCACCTCTGGTCGACGAAGCACTGCTTGTACAACTGTACGCTACGGCAAAGCTAGAGCCTGAGACGCCGCTGATGACCCGACGAGGCGCCCAATGGGAGCCCTTGTTCTGCATCATACCGGTCAGTCTCGCCCCCGCCATCGAGCACGCTTGGCAGAAGGGGGAGCGAAGTAACCTTAAGATTTTGCTGACCTTGCAAGCGCGAGCACTTGATCTCGATGTAGACGATTCGCGCCTGGCTAATCTGAACTCACCCGAGCTGCTTTTGAAGCAGGCGCCTTCGGCGGGAACTTAGCCTTGTAGGCTGCCGTCACAGACGCAACTACAGAGGAGAATTATTATGCGCGCAGTCACCGGTTCCGCACTGGCAGTTCTGGTTGGGATGGCACTCCTAACCGGCTGCTCAAGCCCTAGTGTCATCACGCTCAACGACGGTCGCGAAATTCAAACACTGGACCAGCCTGAATATGATGACGAGGCAGGCTTCTACGAGTTTGAAGGAATCGACGGCAAACCGGGCAGAGTAAACAAGGATCAGGTTCGCACCGTTCAAGAGCTCTAGCTCTTTTCTTTTACACGCCAAGCTCGTGTTTGGCCTTAGAAAAAAGCCTTTGCTAAACGCTTGTGAAGCATAACTTTTTCTGTAAAATGCGCGCCATCTTCGGAGCGTAGCGCAGCTTGGTAGCGCGTCTCGTTCGGGACGAGAAGGTCGCTGGTTCGAATCCAGTCGCTCCGACCAAAATCCCGCACAGGCTTATTTAGCCTAAAAAAACCGGCCCATGAGCCGGTTTTTTTGTTTTTAGATGTGGACAGAGCTTAACTGTGAACCCACCTAAATCAACTGCCTAACATGTCCTCTGCCGACCAACGTTCACTTCAGCTCACGTTGCTGGACCGCTGATATCCTAGCGTCGCAAGAACCAGACTACCTGCTCAACCTCGAACGGCCAATCCAGTTCGGCGCCCGTGTCGACACGACGTAGCACCGGTATACGAAGGCCATAATCGTCTACCCAGTCCGAGCGCTCCGCGATATCTAGCAGCTCTACCAGCAACCCATTCTCCACGAGCGGTAGTACTACCGCCTCGGCTTGCTCACACAAGTGGCAGCCCAGCGTTCCGAACAATTGGCATTCCGGCAGATGCATAGTCAAGCGCTCAACCTAAAGGGCATGCCAATTCTAGCAGGCCGATCACGGTGCGGCAGCAGCCCGTAAACATCTCGTTCTTTTGGACTACTCCGAATAAAAAATGTGACCTTGAGCCCACTCAAACGAGGGTTTGATTTTGCGAATCGACGCGCCGTTGGCAAACGGCTAGGATGCTGCAGCCCAAGCGACCGGAGAGTCACAGGGCTGGAGGCTGAGGTACGTTACGGAAGTGGCGCTCAGGCCATGTCAAGTTGGTCGAATACAACTTCCCGAAGAGTCAACCAAGGCCCCGCGATTAAGCCTCAAAGACTAAGGTCTAAAGGCTCAAATACTGAGGTAGTGTTTTATTACACGGCGCCAAAGAGCGACTTCAGAGCATCATCCAACGAGGAGAAATAAGAAATGCTCAAGACCCCAATCGCCCGGGGCGTGGCCCTTGCCACTCTGGGAGCAACACTGGCTATTCCAACTATGGCTCAAGCAGCCTTCGTCGAAGACGCCAAAGCTGGTTTGGAACTGCGGAACTTCTATATGAATTCGGACAATCGTTCCGTTCCATCCTCGTCTCAGTCGAAGAGCGAAGAATGGGCGCAAGGTTTTCTGCTAAGAGCAGAGTCCGGCTATACAGAAGGTACGGTCGGTTTCGGCGTAGATGCACTAGGCCTCCTCGGGGTGAAGTTGGATTCTGGACGTGGGCGTACTGGGACGGGGCTACTGCCTACGGACAACGACGGTTCAGCCCCGAATGAATATTCTGAGCTTGGCCTAACAGCTAAGGCGAAGATCTCAAACTCCATACTGAAAGTAGGCACACTCGAGCCGAAGAACATGGCAGTCGCACGAAGCGACTCTCGCTTGCTGCCACAAACTTTCAAGGGCGGACAACTAGTCTCTAACGAGATCAAAGGGCTGACGCTTGATCTTGGCTATCTGACCGAAGTAAACGAGCGCAACGACTCCCATTACGACGACCTGAAAGCGCAGCTGAGGGGCGGTACAACTGCCAATGAAATTGACAATTTCATCTTTGCAGGTGCTAGCTACAAGCTTCTGGATAATTTGACCGGTAGCTACTACTACAGCAACCTGGAAGAGGCTTACAAGCAGCACTCGTTCAACGTTGTGCACGTGCAGCCGCTTGGAGAAGGTCAGTCGCTGAAGACTGATCTCCGTTACGCGCGCTCGAGCGATGACGGCTCCTCAACCGTTGATAACAAAGCTCTCGGCGGAATGGTAACTTATTCGGTGAGCGGCCATAGCTTCGGCCTTGCCTATCAGGAAATGAGAGGCGACACCGGCTTCGCCTACCTGGACGGGACCGATCCGTTCCTCGTCAACTACGTAATGATCGCTGCCGATTTTGCGAAAGCTGATGAAGAATCTTGGCAGGCTCGTTATGACTATAACTTCGCTGCGATTGGCATTCCCGGCCTGACCTTTATGACCCGCTATGTAACCGGCGACGACTTCGGTGCAGGTGGCAACGGTAAAGAATGGGAGCGAGACACAGATATCGCTTATGTCTTCCAAGACGGCGCGCTGAAGAACTTAGGCGTGAAATGGCGCAACGGTACTTATCGCAGCAATAGCAATCGCGACATCGACCAGAACCGCCTGATCGTGAGCTACACTATTCCGCTGATGTAATAGCGAATACGGCAGCAAATTGAGTAGAAAAGGAGAACCCGCGTCAGCGGGTTTTCTTTTTTCCGGAGTGTGATCATGCTGGGGAAGCAATATGACCGCCAGGGCAGCGTAAGTGCTTCAGCCCCATTCAAACGGAACGGGAACCTTGTACCAGCTGCACGCTCGAAACCCTAAGCGCCGGGACCTATCGTTCCTGCGAGACTCAAGAGGAACTGCAGATGTCTACCGAATCGACTTTTGGCACCAGCGACAACACGCCCATCCCTGATGGAGCAGCTGGAACCGACACCTCATCTCTGATCAATAAGTCAGCTCATCGCCGCAACCTGCAGGCTGCTCAGAATGCGCTCATTGAAGAATTCCACACCCTCATCGGTGATACCGAGCGCCTGTTGAAACACACTCAGGATACGGCGGGCACTCAGACCGAAGAGCTCCGCGGCAAGATCAACGCCAACCTTAGCCGTGCGCGTCAAATGCTCAAGGACCAGGAAGGCACTCTGAAAGAACAGGGCCAAGCGGCTATCCAGTGCACCGAGGAGTATGTTCATACTCACCCGTGGCAATCGATCGGGATCGCAGCGGGAGTTGGCTTTCTCTTCGGCCTGATCACCCGCCGTTAATAATGTGGGGAACGGATCCAATGGAAACCAGACACGCTGACGACGCCCCGACGCCGTCCATCAAGAAGATGGGCAGCGCGCTTGCCGGCCTCGTACAAGGGCATCTGGAGCTCATCGGAATTGAGATTCAGGAAGAGCGAGCCCGGGTATTCAAGCTGTTCCTTCTTGCCAGTTTCAGCTTGATCCTCGGGCTGCTGATTCTCGTTGGGCTATCAGCTGCAATCGTGATCGCCTTCTGGGACAGCAACCCTATCGCCGCCATTCTGGTTCTCTGTGCTATCTACGCAGTTGTGCTGGCCGTCTGCATCAGCCGCGCCGTGCGCATCGTCAAAGAAAGCGTCTCGCCTTTCCAGGCAACGGTCGAAGAATTGGCCCGCAACCGGGAGCGTTTACTGCCATGAGCCTACCGCTAAGTAGCTCCGGCGATTTAGCCATGCGCAAGGACCTTGTTCGCTTGCGCATGGAAATGAACCGCCAACAAGTTCTATATCACTCACAGCCATTGGTTCACCCCTTCCAACGAATCAAGGGAATGGTCGCGAGCCGTAGCCATAGCGCTTCCTCAGAGCACCATAACGGCAAGGGCCCGCTGATGATTGCAGCAACCCTGGGGTTAACGCTGTTTGGCCGTCGACTGGGCAAGGTTGGCAAGCTGGCTAGAGTAGGGATGATGCTTTACCCCCTCATCCGCAGGCTGCGGCATTAAGGGATAAAACATCTGCTCAGCAGGCGAAGCAGAGCCGATCAATATCTCAGCAAATGCGGATGGTCTAGCGATCAGCAACTCTGTAGGCTGACAGCCAGTTACTGATTGGTCATTGGGCGGTTCGGTTGCGTGCGGCGAGCAAGCTGCTGACCTGGCAAGCCGCCCCCATCTGGCGACATCAAGGAGATTGCTCTTTGGACTGGCACACGCTGCTGAATCGAGAGCGGCTCGGAAAATCCGTACACAGCAATGAAGAGCTTGGTCGAAGCCCGTTTCACAAGGACCACGACAGAATCATCTTCTCTGGAGCGTTCCGCCGGCTTGGACGCAAGACTCAGGTCCATCCGGTCTCAAGCAACGACCACATTCATACGCGACTTACTCACTCGCTGGAAGTCAGCTGCGTCGGCCGCTCGCTCGGCATGCGTGTAGGTGAAGTGCTCCGGGATGATATGCCAGAGTGGTGCAGCCCGGCGGATCTCGGCATGGTCATTCAGTCCGCCTGCTTGGCGCACGACATTGGCAATCCACCGTTTGGTCACTCTGGAGAGGATGCAATACGCCACTGGTTTCAACAGGCGGCCGCGCGTGGCTGGCTGGACGACATGAGCGATGCCGAACGTGCCGATTTTCTCAATTTTGAAGGCAACGCCCAAGGTTTCAGGGTACTTACACAGCTCGAATATCACCAGTTCGACGGCGGAACGCGCCTTACCTACGCAACACTAGGAACTTACCTCAAGTACCCTTGGACATCACGCCACGCCGAAGCGCTTGGCTATAAAAAACACAAGTTTGGTTGCTACCAGAACGAACTGCCGCTATTGGAGCAGATAGCAGCCAAACTCGGCCTACCGAAGTTAGACGAACAACGGTGGGCGCGTCATCCCCTTGTGTATCTGATGGAAGCTGCGGACGACATTTGTTACGGGCTCATCGATCTCGAAGATGGGCTTGAAATGGACCTTCTGGAATACGCCGAGGTGGAAGCCCTACTGCTGAATCTGGTGGGCGATGACGTACCTGAAACATACCGGCAACTCGGTCCCGAGGGCTCACGTCGACGCAAGCTGGCGATCCTCAGAGGCAAAGCCATCGAGCACCTGACCAACGCTGCCGCAGAAGCGTTCGTCGAACAGCAGCAAGCGCTGCTGACAGGATGCCTCGCAGGGGATCTGGTTGAGCATATGCATGGTCCAGCCAAACAATGCGTTCTGCAGGCCAAGGCGCTGGCCCGGGAAAAGATTTTCCAAGACAAGCGCAAAACTCTGCATGAGATTGGCGCCTATACCACCCTAGAAATACTGCTAAACGCATTCTGCGGTGCAGCCCTTGAGCAACACGGCGGTCGAACGCCATCGTTCAAGAATCGCCGCATCCTGGATCTGCTCGGCAATAATGCGCCAGATCCTCATTGGCCGCTGTATCAGGCATTTGTTCGAATGATCGACTTCATTGCAGGCATGACCGACAGCTACGCGACCGAGATGGCCAGCGAAATGACCGGACGCTCGAGCCCCACGTGAGCCTGATAAATAGGTCGCCATGGAAGGTTATTGGCTGGCAACCTGGCCGGCCCGCCTGGGGGGCTGCCGCGGTCGCCGGCCTGGGTTGTGCCCTGCCCCTGCTGCTCGGTTTATTCAGCGGGCATCCAGGTTTCCTTTGGGCAACAGTCGGCGCGTTCCAAGCAGCCAAGGCGAACCCACTCCACCGCCTCGGCATGCTGCGAATGCTGCTCTTGATCGGGCTTGGCGCTGGGAGCGCTGGGCTCGGCTTCTGGTCAGCCCCCCACCCGCTTGTCAGCCTCGGCCTGTTTGCCTTTTATGGATTGCTGCTAGCGTGGCTGCAGCGATATGGCAGCGAGGCCGGTAAGCTCGGCATAGGCCTGGCGATTTGCTTGTGTCTAGGCCAAGGTCAGCATGGCATCGGGGACTTTAATAATCCTCAGGCCATTGCGGCGCTGTTCGCCCTCGGAGGCCTTTGGGTCACCCTTCTGGCGTTCGGTCTCCGCGGAATGCATGGCCTGCGCATGTGGCCTTACATGCCGCGACTGTTGAGCATGGTGAAAGTGTTACGTCGCCGAGCGCGGCGTACACCAATCCGCCAATGGCGGCTGCACGCGATCACTTACATTCTGGCTGCGGCGACTGGCGGCCTGATCGTTACCCTGGCAGATCTGCCACGCGGCTACTGGCTGACACTAGCGGTGTTTACCACGTTGCAGATGGACCTGCAACGCAGCCTCATTCGCGCCCTACAGGCCGGCATTGGAATCTTCTGTGCAGCAGCAATACTGATCTACATGGGCCACAGTCTGGCCGACCCGCCCATGATGGTGATGATCATGTTGCCGCTCGTAATGCTCAGCAGGGCATTCCAGGCACATCACTATGGCTTGTTTGTCCTGCAGACAACCTTGAGTTTTCTTCTGCTGGCCGAAACCTTGGCGCAAGACTGGGAATTGCCACAGCTGCGCCTGATCAACGCAGCCATCGGGGTCGGCGTGGCGCTGTCTGTTACCTTGCTGATGTATCTACTGCGTCGGCTGGTCACCCGGATTGCATTGCGCAGATCCAGGCAAACAGCCGTAACCGATCAGGGCAAGGATGACTCGATCATGCCTTAGCGTTGATCTCGTTTTCCGGGTACCAAACGTCCATCAACGGGCTTACGTTGAATTCGGACAGTTCGTTGCGACTCTTGAGCCAAGCCTCGATCTGACCGCGCTGCTCTTCGTTGACCGAGCCACGGCTTGCGAGGCAGACGAAACCGTAATCTTCGCCACCAACATAGCCCAGACCATTGGTTTCGATGGCTTCGTTCAGGAAGGCTTCAAGAAACGCATCGACCGCCTTGGCCTCAAGGCCGTCACGGTAGGTCAGACTGACCTCGAAACCCAGTTCCTGGAATTCGTCGACACAAAGTTTTTTGCGCAAACGACGCGAGCGATTGGTAGCCATTGATTCGGTCCTTAGATAACGATGATGACGGCGCGCACTCTAACAGCAACAGGAGGCTTGTGCGATTGCAGCGCCGGCCTGGTGGCCGATACTCCGACCGCTGATTACTTGCTTATCTTTGTTTGCAGGGAGACGAGCCAGACGTCTACGCTTGTCGGATGAGAAGCATGTCACTTCTCGGACGTGGGCATAATAGCCCGCCCTCTTTTCCCTGAACGCTGTAGGGAACCGCTATGTCATTGATTTCGAGCCTGTCTGCACCAGCCAACCGGAGCCGCGCGACCCGTCAGTTGCGGTCCCGCCTCGCCGCTGCCGCGCTGACGCTGCCACTAGTGATTCCGGCCTTCGCCGAAACGGTCAATCAGACCTTACCAACCCGCGTGGTACAGGCACTCAAGACAAACAAGATCGAAACCAGCGCCCTTTCCGTAGTCATGCTTCCACTCAACGGCACCGGATCACCCACCTTTGTTAATGCGGATGTCTCAGTCAACCCCGCTTCGACCATGAAGCTGGTCACGACGTACGCCGCGCTGGAACTGCTCGGGCCCAACCATCAGTGGAAAACAGAATTCTATGCTGACGGGCCGATTGAGAACGGCACGCTGAACGGCAACCTTTACCTCAAGGGCGGCGGTGATCCAAAGCTCAACATGGAAAAGCTCTGGTTGTTGCTGCGGGACCTGCGGGCCAATGGCGTCGAGACCGTTACCGGTGATCTTGTCCTTGACCGCAGCCATTTCGTGCAACCCACGCTGCCGGTATTCGACGACGACGGCAATGACAAGAACAAGCCTTTCCTGGTCGGACCGGATGCGTTGTTGGTCAACCTCAAGGCACTTCGTTTCATTGCCCGCAACGATGGCGGGAACGTGAAGGTTCTGGTTGAACCGCCAATCGCCACAGTTCAGATCGACAATCGCATTCAGGCCTTACCAAAAGCAAAATGCCCGGGATGGCCCGACATCCGCTACAACCCGATCGAAAACGGTAAAGGGGTGACCGTGGTGGTCACGGGCAAGCTCCCGGCTGGATGCAGCGGACAAACCTACCTTTCAGTACTGGACCATCAGCGCTACGCCGCCGGTGCCGTTCGCGCGATCTGGAAAGAGCTTGGCGGCACCATTCTCGGTGAGGATCGAGTAGCACCGGTGGCAGCTGACGCCAAGATGATCGCGCGAGCTTATTCGCCAGATCTGGTGGAGATCATTCGCGACATCAACAAGTACAGCAACAACACCATGGCACGACAGTTGTTCCTGAGCTTGGGTGCTGAGTTCCGTAACGAAGCGGATGCAGATGACTCCATGGCCGCGCAGCGTGTGATACGTCAGTGGCTGGCAAAAAAGGGGTTGATTTCGCCGCATCTGGTCATCGAGAACGGATCTGGCCTGTCGCGGGCCGAGCGCGTCAGCGCGCGAGAGCTGGCCAGCTTGCTACAAGCCGCATGGAAAAGCCCATACGCCGCCGAATTCATTTCATCGATGCCCTTGGCTGCGGTGGACGGCACCATGCGCAAGCGGCTTCGTAATACAGGGGTTGCCGGCAAGGCTCACGTCAAGACCGGAACGCTGAACACGGTGCGTGCGATCGCTGGGTATAGCCGCGACAACGACGGCAATACCTGGGCTGTCGTCGCAATCCTCAACCATCCTCGCCCGTGGGGCGCTTCCTCGGTGCTGGACCAGGTGTTGGTCAGTCTCTATAACCGTCCCGGCAACGAAAACACCGCGCAACGCTAGTCCGTTCAGTGCCGCCGTCGCGACATCACGTCGGCACTGAATTGAAACAACAACGCTGGATCACTGGCGCAGCGAATCAGCTGCGTAATGCGATGCCGGTGGATACCGAAACGCGGCACCGTCCCTAACAGATCAGCGCGCTTGGAGTTTCCAGGCGCGGTGAATCTTGCTGTTGCGGCGGAAATCTTCATCCAGAGTGGCGCCGGTAATTTCCTCCACGGCGTAGCGCTCGGCAACGCCCGGATCGAGGACGAATTTGCGAAAGTTGTTGGAAAAATACAGCGTGCCGCCAGCGGCGAGTCTCGCCATCGCCAGGTCGAGCAAGGCGACATGATCACGCTGGACATCGAACACCCCTTCCATGCGCTTCGAGTTGGAGAACGTTGGCGGGTCGATAAAGATGAGATCGTATTCGCCACGGTCCTCCTCCAACCACGCCATGACATCGGCCTGCTCCAAACGCTGTCGATCCGACAGGCCATTGAGCGCCAGATTGCGCCGCGCCCAATCCAGATAGGTTTTTGACAGGTCGACACTCGTCGTGCTGCGAGCGCCGCCCTTCGCCGCGTGAACCGTCGCGGTAGCGGTGTAGCAATACAGGTTCAAGAAGCGCTTGCCTGCCGCTTCGCGCGCAATGCGCTGGCGCATCAGCCGGTGGTCGAGAAACAGCCCGGTATCGAGGTAATCGGTGAGATTCACCAGCAGCTTGACGTCGCCCTCTGTGACCTCAACAAAAGTGCCTTGTGTGGCTTGGCGCTCGTACTGCCGCGTTCCGCTCTGGCGCTCACGACGCTTGACCACCACCCGGTCCTGGGGAACACCCAAAGCTTGCGGGATAGCGCCTAGGGCGTCGTAGAGTCGTGCCTGGGCTTTCTCGGGATCGATCGAGCGCGGTGGCGCGTATTCCTGCACATGCACCCAGTCGCCGTAGAGATCAATGGCCAAGGCATACTCAGGCATGTCTGCATCGTACAAGCGATAGCATTGAATGCCTTGCTTGCGAGCCCACTTACCGAGCAGCTTCAGATTCTTCTGCAGCCGGTTGGCGAACATCTGCCCGCCCTCACTGAGGCGCGCCAATTCCGCTACGGGTTTCTCTTCGCTCTTGCTTTCAGCGGTGGCCGCTCGCTGACCAGTGACGAACTGATCCAGCTCGACCTTGATCAACAACAGCTTGCAAGGCAGAGCCCCGTTCCAGAAAGCGTATTGCTTGTGGCTACGGATGCCCATGCGCTTGCCCAGATCCGGGGCTGACGTCAGCACCGCAGCCTCCCAGCCGAGACAGGCCTGGCGTAGTCGCTCGCCAAGGTTCTGATACAAGTAGACCAGACTCGCCTCATCGCCCAGGCGCTCACCATATGGGGGGTTGCAGATGACCAGGCCCTTCTGATGTTGATCCGGTCTAGGCTCGAACGTCGCTACATCACCTTGGTAAACACGGATCCAGCTCGCCAGCCCAGCGCGCTCGATGTTGTTCTTTGCGGGCTGGATCAGGCGCGGGTCCGCCTCGTAACCTCGAATCCACAGCGGCGGTCGGGCCATGCCCGCCTCGGCACGCGCCCGGGCTTCGGCGTGCAGGCGACTCCACAGAGCGGGCACATGGCCGAGCCAGGCACTGAACCCCCAGCGCTCACGGCGAAGATTAGGGGCAATATCCGCCGCTATCATCGCGCCTTCGACCAGGAAGGTGCCGACGCCACACATTGGGTCGGTCAGAGCGCCGCCAGCAGCAGCGATGCGAGGCCAACCCGCACGAATCAGTACGGCTGCCGCAAGATTCTCCTTGAGCGGAGCCGCACCCTGCTGAAGACGGTAGCCACGCTGGTGCAGGCTATGCCCAGACAGGTCCAGGGACAGCACTGCCTGCCCTCGATTAAGACGCAGGTGGATGCGCAGGTCCGGGTTCAGCTTGTCGACACTGGGTCGCTCGCCGCTTGCGGTGCGGAGCCGATCAACAATGGCATCCTTGACCTTCAGAGCGCCGAAGTGAGTGTTGTCGATCCCGGAGCCATGGCCGCTGAACTCAACCGCCAGACTACCCGTTGCTGCAAGATGCTCCGCCCAGTCGACCTGATGCACTCCCTCGTAGAGGGTTTCGGCATTCACGGTGGAAAAACGCTCGATCACCAACAACACCCTGTTCGCCAGCCGAGACCACAGACACAACCGGTAGGCGACCTCCATGCTGGCAAAGCCGCGAATCGCGGCGGTCTGCTCACGCGCCTCCTCGAGCCCGAGCTCCTTGGCTTCTTCGAGCAACAGGCCCTCGAGCCCTTTTGGGCAGGTGAGGATAAGTTCGTGGCGATCAGTCATGGCATGTCCAGTCAATTTGTTCGATCCGGTTGAGCACTCTTCCAGATCTCGTGTCGATGTTCGGGCGGTTTGCGGCTGTCTTTCGTCGCGAAGCAGACGCTGCGGTACCACTTAGGCAGTGCGGGGAGCGCTCCCCGCCTGCCTTATGGGCGGTACCACGGTTTGGTGACTTACTTATTACAAAACGATCATTCCCGCTTGGCAGTCATTGGGTTAGAACTCGACTCAGTCCGGCATCGCAACGATGCCGGAAGAACCCGCCACGCCGGCAGCGGGCTTCACTGGCAGTCTATCTGCCGACCTCGCCATGAGGACAACGGAAACACCAGTCAACCACTGAGGGCAATACCCAATGAGAAGACTCAAGCGTGATCCGATGGAACGAGCATTTCTACGCGGTTATCAGCATGGCATACACGGTAAATCTCGCGATCTCTGTCCTTTTTCTCATCCCGAGGTACGCCAAGCCTGGATTAACGGCTGGCGGGAGGGTCGCGGCGACAACTGGGACGGTCTGACCGGCGCAGCCGGCATTCATCGATTGAACGAACTTCACGCGGTCGGCTGACACAATCACACCGACTTCGACTAGCACGCCCCATCCGGGCGGCGGGCTTGAAGCCCGGGGCTCCCATCGGGGCCCCACCGCAGCACAGATTAACGATTCGCACCCTTCTGAGATTGCAGCGCAGCGATGGCGTCCACCGCCTCGCGAATCAGCGCTGGCCCCCTATAGATGAACCCCGTGTAGAGCTGCACAAGACTTGCGCCGGCTTCGATCTTCTCTGCCGCATGCTGCCCTTGCGTGATACCACCGACGGCAATGATAGGCAGGCGGCCCGCCAGGGTTTGTGCCAACACACGGACGGTATGGGTGCTCTTTTCACGAACAGGGGCCCCGGAAAGCCCGCCCGCTTCGTCGGCGTGCGCAAGACCCGCCACGCCTTCACGGCCAAGCGTTGTGTTGGTCGCAATGATTGCATCCATGCCGGCCTGGAATACCGCTTCGGCAACCAGTCGGATTTCCTCATCGGTCATGTCGGGCGCGATCTTGATGGCCAGCGGAACACGCTTTCCATGGAGCACTTCGAGGTCTTCGCGGCGCTGGCCAAGCGCATCGAGCAGTTGCTTGAGCGAGTCACCGAACTGCAGGCTACGCAGCCCCGGCGTATTGGGCGAACTGACGTTCACTGTGACATAGCTCGCCTGGTGATAGACCTTGTCCAGGCAGAGCAAGTAATCATCTTGAGCGCGCTCGACCGGGGTGTCGAAGTTCTTGCCGATGTTGATGCCGAGAATGCCTTTGAAACGAGCCGCGTCGACCCTTTCCAGCAGCGCGTCGACGCCATGATTGTTGAAGCCCATACGGTTGATAATGGCTTCAGCCTCGGGCAACCGGAAAATACGCGGTTTGGGATTACCCGGTTGGGGCCTCGGCGTGACAGTACCCACTTCGACAAATCCAAATCCCAGCTGCGACATTCCGCAGATCGCCTCGCCGTTTTTGTCCAGTCCGGCCGCCAGCCCAACAGGGTTCGGGAAATCCAACCCCATCACCCGCACCGGCAGGCTCGCCGGAGACTTGTTCAACATGGCGTTAAGGCCTAGACGGCCGCCCGCGCCAATAAGATCGAGCGACAGCTCATGAGACGTCTCGGGCGTAAACTTGAAAAGTAGCTGGCGGGCCAGGTTATACATACGCAGCCTAGATCCTGGAAAGTGTGGCGCGAGAGTATAGCAGGCGGGCATAGCGCGCAGCGGGCTACAACGTAGCGCCCGTGATCGAATCGCTCGACGAAGCGCGCCTAATCAACCCGTCGCAAGCGAATCAGTTTGCCCTCCGGCGCAAACTCCATCTCGAATGAACCAAACACGCCGGCCGTTGTCAGAAAGGGTCGCAGGTGATGTGCCGGCAAGCTGACGCTCGTCCCTTCCCGGCTTTTGATCAGGATACGATTGGCGCGCCCCTGATAGACCGCCAGCAGTTTTTCGGCGGGCAGTGCAATATCCAGCAAGAGGCTTGGCATGGAGGCTCCCTCATTGATCAACGCAGCGATGTTGCCATATCGGCTCTCGGACAGTGATCTGTCATTGAACCGAGATCCCCAATTCGATAAACAAAAGCTCGGCAAATACGGTGCACGGGGCGCACGGCTCTGCCACACTTCGACCGTTGCCCTATGCGTTCGTCTTCCATGATGGGCCTGCCCGAGCCGATGCCGCCCGTGACTTCCCGAATCGTCAGATTTGCCCAACGCCTTGGATTAACCGGCAAATCACCGCGCCAGATCCTTGAGCACGCCAGCCAGATCAGCTTGCCATTTGCTCCCCTCTCGGAGCCGGCACCGAGCATTTTCTGGAACGACGGCCCTTGCCTGCAACGATTCGTCGATTTACCGAGAAGCGCCCTTTCCGGCCCCATTCAGGAAGACAAAGCCAAGGCTCATGCAGCCTTGACACGGCTCGTGCGCCAGGAGCGCAGCGCCTACCCGGCGCTCGATTTGCGACAGGTCGACGGTCTCGGCGGGCAAAGCCCCGACGAAGCGACCTATCCGACGTTCGAGGCGCTTGCCGCCACACCCGCCTGCCGTCAGCTACGGGTCATCAGTTACAAGGACTTCGTGCGGACCATCACCTCCGCATTGCCTGAATTCCGGACACAGGCCCCGATCGAGCTTCGCCAAGCCAGCTGGCTTGGCGAGCGGATTTACTGGAGCGGTGAGCACCATGCTGAAGCCTTCGCCAGCGCCATCGCCTATGCACGGTTGCGGGGGCTGGAGGTCAACCTGCCCTGCGAACTCACTGATTACCGGCTTGATGCAGCCGGACTACAGGCACTCGACAGCGAATACCATGCCGTCACGATGCCGGCACAAGCCTGGAGCGATCGCGCCTTCATGGGGCTGCTGCTTGAGGCAAAGATTCCCTATGCTCGCCTGACGCTGCTGCGCAACGCGAATAACTCAGAGCTACTTCTGCTGGACAAGCGGCAACCTGCTGCGAATGCTTTAGGAGAAGGGCTAAAGCTCGCCGGAGCTCCGGACATGGTGCGCTACTTGCGCGACTTGCCTCAGATCACTCGGTTCCGCCTTGGCAACCGAGCCGTACATACCGACTGATCCAGCAACGCCCCTGCCACGAAGCTCGCGAGCTTCCTGCCCAACATTGCCTCATGACGCAAAAACGCCGATGCATAGACATCGGCGTTTCATTTCGCGTAACAGCCGCCAGGAAACCCAGCGGCATATCACTACTAACTAGCGTCTGGCGCTTTCCAACGCGAGGTCTTGCAGCTCGCGACCGGCGACAGCATACATGGCGTAATCCACGCTACTGGCACTGCGCAGTTCGACCAGCATTCGCCGCCAACGCTCGACCTGATATTCCCGCTGCTCCAACCATAGCTGAACGCGAGCATCGAGATCGTCAGGCGCGTCGTTCATCTGCAACACCGACACGGTGATAGCGCGCTGCTGACTGTCCAGATCATCGCGAAAGCCTTCCCTAGCCAGCGCTTGCCAATTGTTTTCCACCGGCAGGCCGGTGACCTGCTGCAAGTACCAGGGTAACTCCAGCGCACCGCCCACGGCGAAGTAAGCCGCTGCGACCTCAGCAGGTGGCTGCCCGGTTTCATCAGCGGCCTCCAGTATCGGCAACAGCGTGTACAGATGGTTGGTGCCCGCGACCATCCGGGCCAGCAACTCGGGCACACCTGCGTCGGTGTAGCGCTCGTAGCGCGCTTGCCAAAGCTCGCGAGTTCCGCCCTGCAGCAGCGCGTCGAGTTTCAAACCGAGCGCTGCGACGCGCGGCCCAAAGTGCCCGACGTCACGTGCCGCATCCAGCTCACTGCGACGGTTGCGCAGGAACCAGCGGGTCGCCCGCCGCCCCAGCCGCATCAGTTCATCCATGAGGTTAAGCTGCAGTTCAGACGGAACCTTGTAGTCCAGTGCTTCGATCTGGCGGAACCAATGTGGCAGATGGAAGATATCCCGCACGATCACGTAAGCGCCCGCCACGTTGGCGGCGCTCAGGCCTGTAGCCTCTCTGAGCCGCTGAACGAAGGTGATGCCCATGTTGTTGATCAGGTCGTTGGCGATCTGAGTGCTGACAATCTCGCGTTTGAGACGGTGCTGCAGCATCGCCGGGCGATACTGCTCGGCCAGCAACTGCGGAAATGCGCTCTCCATTTCGCGTGCCAGATAGGCGTCATCCGGCACGCGCGATTGCAACAGTGCTTCCTTCAGCTCGATCTTGCTGTATGAAATCAGCACCGACAGCTCAGGCCGGGTCAAACCCTTGCCCAGATTCGCGCGCTCAGCCAGCATTTCATCGCCAGGCAGGAACTCAAGCGCACGATCCAGAAGACCATCGGCTTCCAGGGAACTGATCAGTCGCTTGTACTCACTGCCGCCCTCATGAGCGCGATGCTCAGCCTGCGACAGCGCCTGGGTCTGCTTGTAATTGTCGTGCAGCACCAATTCGGCCACCGCGTCGGTCATCTCGAACAGCAACTGGTCACGCTGCTTGCCGGTCATGTCCCCGGCACTGACGATCTCATTCAGCAGAATCTTGATGTTGACCTCATGGTCGGAGCAGTTCACCCCGCCAGCGTTGTCGATGAAGTCCGTGTTAGCGGCACCGCCATGCAAGCAATATTCGACGCGTCCCAGCTGAGTGATGCCCAGGTTGCCGCCTTCGCCGATGACCTTGGCTCGCAGCTCGTTGCCGTTGACCCGCAGGATGTCGTTGGCCTTGTCGCCCACGTCTGCATGAGTTTCCGCGGTGCTCTTCACATAGGTTCCAATGCCTCCGTTCCAGAGCAGATCCACCGGTGCCTTGAGCAACGCGTGGATGAGCTCGGCCGGGGTCAGCTGATCCGCTTCGATGTCGAAACGCGCCTTCATCTGCGGCGTGATCGCGATACGCTTGGCCGAGCGAGGGAAAACGCCGCCTCCCGCGGAGATCAGCGATGCATCGTAGTCGGTCCAGGATGAGCGCGGCAGATCGAACAGGCGTTGGCGCTCGACAAAGCTGCGCGAAGCGTCCGGATCGGGATCGATAAAAATATGCAGATGGTTGAAGGCAGCCACCAACTGCAAGGTTTCGGACATCAACAAGCCATTGCCGAACACGTCACCAGCCATGTCGCCGATGCCGATTACGCTGACGTTGTCGCGCTGCACATCGATGCCACGCTCGCGGAAGTGCCGCTGCACTGAGACCCAGGCGCCCTTGGCGGTGATGCCCATTTTCTTGTGGTCATAGCCGGCGGAGCCACCGGACGCGAAGGCGTCGCCCAACCAGAAGTCGTACTCCGCAGCGATGCCGTTGGCGATGTCGGAAAAGGTTGCGGTGCCCTTGTCGGCCGCCACGACGAGATAGGGGTCGTCCTCGTCGTAGCGAAGCACGTTGGCCGGCGGTACGACGTTGCCGTCTTTGAGATTGTCAGTGATGTCCAGCAGGCCGCTGATGAAGATTCGATAGCAGGCAATACCCTCAGCCAGCACCTCGTCACGAGACCCATTGGTAGGCAGACGACGTGGCACGAAACCACCCTTGGCCCCTCCGGGCACGATGATCGCGTTCTTCACCTGCTGTGCCTTGACCAGACCCAGCACCTCGGTGCGGTAGTCTTCTTCACGATCAGACCAGCGCAAGCCGCCGCGCGCGACCTTGCCGCCACGCAGATGGACGCCTTCGACGCGAGGTGAATAGACAAAGATTTCGAATTTCGGCGCCGGCCGTGGCATCTCGGGGATCGAACGCGGATCGAGCTTGAAGCTGAAGTAGCTCTTCGGCTTGCCGGCCGCGTCCATCTGATAAAAATTCGTCCGCAGCGTCGCTTTGATCAGGGCCAGGTAGCGCCGAAGGATGCGGTCTTCATTGAGCACCGCCACGTCATCCAGCGCCGTGATGATCGCCTGCTCCAGCCGCGCCTGCTTGTCGGCAAGATCTTCTTCGCCGAGTTTGCGCGCCAGGTAGAAGCGCATCTTGAACAGCCGCACCAGCTCACGAGCGATGTCGGTGTGGTTGAGCAAAGCGCTGGCGATGTAGCCCAGGTCGAAGCCCATGCGGATCTGCTTCAGGTAGCGGCCATAGGCGCGTAGCAACGCAACCTCGCGCCAGGTCAGCCCGGCGGTCAGGACCAGCCGGTTGAACGCATCGTTCTCCGCCTGACAGTTGTTGATCGCGATGAAGGCATCCTGCAGCGGTTCATTGATCTCCATGAGATCAATTTCGAGCCCCTCTGCGTAGGTGAACGCAAAGTCGTGAATCCAGTATTCGCGGCCATCCTTGCGCCGCAGGTGGAACGGAAACTCGCCTAGCACGCGTAGCCCGAGGTTCTCGAGGATCGGCAACATGTCCGACAACGGCAGCGACGTGTTCAGGTGATAGAGCTTGCAGTGCAGGCGATTTTCCACCGCCGTGATCGGCTGGTAGAAGCTCATCACCAACGGGCGCTGCTCGCTGAGGCTGAGCACGTGCTGCATATCCACAGCCGCCGAATGCGGCGCGAAACGTTCACGGTATCCCGCGGGGAAGCCTTTCGGGAAGTCAGCAAGTATCCCGGTGCCCTGGGCTTCGCCGAAGCGCTCAATGACCACGCTCGAGTAGTCGTCCTGCCAGGTTCGACAGGCCTGGACCACCTCGTTTTCCAGCTGGACCGGGTCGAACTGCACTTGCTTGCTCGGGTCCAGACGCAGCAGGAACTGCACGCGGATCAGCACGGACTCGGAGAAGTAGGTGGAGAATTCACAGCCGCTGGCTTCCAGGCGGTCTACCAGAACCTGCTGGATGCGCAAGCGGGTTTCGGTCGAATAACTGTCGCGGGGAACGTACGCCAGGCAATAGCAGAAGCGTCCATAGGGATCGATACGCAGGAACAGGCGCAGCTTGTTGCGCTCCTGGATCTGCACGATGGCGATGGCTGTGCTGAACAGCTGGTCGAGCGTCATCTGAAACAGTTCGTCGCGCGGCAGCACTTCGAGAACCTGAGTCAGCTCCTTGGCCAGATGCGCCGAATCATCGAAATGCGAACGCTGGATGACCTCTGCCACCTTGCTGCGAATGTAGGGTATCCGACGCACGCTCTGGGTATAGACCGACGAGGTGAAGAGCCCGAGGAAGCGGCATTCCCGGGTTACGCGACCCTGCTCATCGAATTCGCGTATGGAGACGAAATCCGGATATGCCGGCCTATGCACCCGGCTCGGAGTAGCCGCCTTGGCGAACGACAGCAGCAGCGGCTCCTGCAGATAGGCCAGCGCTGGCGGCATGATCAGTTGATCGTCGGCTTCAAGTCCGGTGCGCAGGTTTCGCGACAGCCCCAACAGGGATGCCTCGTCATAAATGATGCGGCCGCCCTCCCCCTGTTCGACAACCGTGAATTCCTCATACCCCAGGAAGGTGAAATGGTCTTCGGCCAGCCAGCGCATGAAGTCCATGCTTTCAGCCAGCTGGGCGTGATCGGCCGGTTGCAGCATGGCCAGACGCGCATGATGCTCTTCAGCCTTCGCCTTCATCGCCGGGAAATCACTGACGGTCAGACGGACGTCCGCCAGAACACCGTGCAGCGACTGCTCCAGTTCGTGCAAGGCCGCCGCACTGGCGCAGCGATCAATCTCGACAAATATCAGCGACTCGGCGCCGCTGCCATCACTCGAACTGCCCTTCGGTAGCAATTCGACCAAGCTGCCGTCACCGTCCCGGCGGACCTGCAATACGCTGTTCTGCAGGGTGTGAATGGCATAGCCACGACGGGTAAGCTCCATGCGCACCGAGTCGACCAGAAACGGCATGTCCGGGTGCAGTACCTCGACCACGCTGTGGGTCGATTGCCAACCGTGCTTTTCATAATCGGGGTTGAACACCTGAACAACAGGACTGCTTGGGTCGAAGCGCTCCAACAACCGCCAGCTGGCCAGCGTTGAGCCGACCAGGTCGGTCATGCGCCGCTGAGTCAGCTCGGGCAATGCGACGATTCCGAAAAACTGTTCGGCGAAGAGCCCCACTTGTGGCAGGAGTTTCTCGTCGACATGCTGTGCCAGGGCCACTTTCAGTTGTTGCTGAAAATCGGCTTTGCTGGCAGCTGTAAAGAACGCCATTTTTTCGCTCCATTCTGGCTTGGAATTCGACTAGGGCAGTCGCGGGACCTGACCGGCAACGCAACCTGTAAGTTCAACGTTAGTTCAGCGGACCGGGAATGCACCCAGTCGGGCCTCCTTTGTCTGGCGCCGCCAGCGACCGCGCGGTCACATTTAATTGAATTGCACGACCATCAGATCCTGGCGCTGGCCATGATCAACGCTGCGTGACGAACTTGCCGAGCCGCGCATAGCTTGCCCCTCGCGAATGAATTAAAGTCGTGCTGGTCGAGCGCCCGCCCCGACACGCCCCTGTAGAAGAGCTCAGCGATGGACCACCGTGAAGCCATAGTCGCGCTGCGACAATTTCTTTCCACCCAGATTCTCGGCCAGGAACGGCTGATCGAGCGCCTGCTGATCGCTTTGCTCGCTGACGGCCACCTGCTCGTCGAAGGCGCTCCGGGGTTAGCTAAAACACGGGCAATCAAAGAGCTTGCAGGCGGCCTTGAAGCTGAATTCCATCGCATCCAGTTCACGCCCGACCTGCTGCCAGCTGACATTACCGGAACTGAAATCTACCGACCGGAAACCGGCAGCTTCGTGTTTCAGCAAGGCCCCATCTTTCACAATCTGGTGTTGGCCGACGAGATCAACCGAGCCCCTGCAAAGGTTCAGTCGGCGCTTCTCGAGGCCATGGCCGAACGGCAGGTCAGCGTGGGGCGCAGCACCTACGACCTGTCACCACTCTTTCTGGTAATGGCCACGCAAAACCCCATCGAGCAGGAGGGCACCTACCCTCTCCCCGAAGCGCAGCTCGACCGCTTCCTGCTTCACGTAAAGCTCGGCTTTCCCGATGCGTCGGTGGAGCGACGCATTCTGCAACAGGCACGCGGCGAAGCGATCAACGGCGAAACCGCTCCAGAACAACGCGTCTCCCAACAAGCGATCTTCGCTGCGCGCAAGGAAATTCTCGGTCTGTACATGGCGGACGCGGTGGAGGAGTACCTGGTGCAGTTGGTCATGGCGACCCGCACCCCGGCCAAATTCGACGCTGAGCTGGCGGGCTGGATTGCCTACGGTTCCAGCCCGCGCGGCTCGATCTCGCTCGATCGCTGCGCCCGCGCTCATGCCTGGTTGGCGGGACGGGACTTCGTCAGCCCAGAGGACATTCAAGCGGTGCTGTTCGACGTGTTGCGCCATCGTTTGATTCTCTCGTTTGAAGCGGAAGCAGCCGGTATCGATCAGGATCGCGTCCTGCAGCGTATTCTCGACGTGGTCGCGGTGGCCTGATGCAACCCTCGCGGCCCACCGACGACAGCTCGGTGCATTCAGGGCCCGGCGATGGCGTCCGGGTAAGCCTCGCCGAGCTGATCGACATGCGTCATCGAGTCCGCGAAGTGCCCTTGTTTTCCAGCCCGCATCGGCGCAGCCAGTTGGTTGGCCTGCACCATTCGAAGTTGCGCGGACGTGGGGTGGATTTCGATCAGGTGCGCATCTACCAGGCCGGTGACGATGTTCGCACCATTGATTGGCGAGTCACTGCACGGACTCAGGAGCCGCATACCAAGCTATTCCACGAAGAACGTGAGCGACCCATTTACTTACTCGTCGAGCAGAGTCCACGGTTGTTCTTCGGCAGTGTTCGGGCCTTCAAGTCGGTGGTGGTTGCCCAAGCCGCCAGCCTCGTGGGATGGGCCGCGCTAAGCCACAACGATCGCGTCGGGGGCCTGGTATTCGGACACGGCGATCAGCACGAGATCAAACCCCGGCGCAGCAAGCAAAGCCTTCTGCAATTGCTGGACCGTTTGGCGCGCGCCAATGCCGGTTTGCAAGCCGACCAGCCTGACGATCCAGAGGCCTTTGGCCTGGCGCTCAGACGCGCACGTGAAGTGCTGCGTCCAGGTAGCCTGGCGGTGATCCTCTGTGATGAGCGCGCCCTGAGCGACGCAGCAGAACAGCAGATGAGCTTGCTCGCGCGCCACGTCGACTTATTGCTGATTCCAGTCTGTGACCCACTCGACCACGCGCTGCCAGCGGCTGGACTGTTGCGCTTTGCGCAGTTCGGCGCTCGGCTGGAACTGGACACCCATGATGCGGCGCTGCGACAAGCCTACCGGCTGCAAGGCGAAGCCCGAAGTGCGCGCTGGAAGCGTCTGGCTGACCGTTTGCGCCTGCCTTTGATGCCGCTTGATACCCAGCGCGAACTGGTGGAGCAAATGCGTGAGCACCTCATCGGGCAGCAACAAGGCGCGCTCAGATGAATGCCCTCGAGCTTGAACCCCTGATCACCCCAGCAGCCGTGAGTTGGTGGCCACTGGCGGCTGGCTGGTGGTTTCTCGCTGCCCTGTTGCTCAGCCTCGTTCTGCTGCTGAAACTGCAGCCCTGGAAAAGACTTCAGCACGCTAAGCGAGAGGTGACCGCCCAGGACGAACAACTGCTCGACCCGCAACGTCAGACGGCTCTGCTTGAACTCGCCCAGTTGAGCAAGCCATACAATGGCCAGCCAGCCAGTCACTGGCTGCAGCAACTCAATGCGCTACTGAAACGCCTTTGCCGGATACGCTATCCCGACGATCATCCCCATACGTTGAGCGGACGTGCCTGGCTGGCCTTTCTCGACAATCGGTGTCCGGCCGCGGGATTGACGCGCTGGATGGTGCTGGTTGAAGGCGCTTACCGCGCCGAGTGCCGGTTGGACGACAAGGCCATTCAGGGCCTTGAACAGTCCGTGCAGATCTGGATTCGCAAGCATGTTTGAGCTGGCCTGGCCGTGGGTCTGGCTACTGTTGCCGCTGCCCTGGCTGCTGCGCTGGGTCTTACCCGTATCGGAAAGCGGCGACGCGGCATTGAAGGTCGGCTTTCTGGCCGAGCTGGAAACGCTGGCTGGCCGCCGCGCCGCGATCGCCCTGCCTGCCTGGCGGCAACAGCTGCCCTACCTGTTCATCTGGTGTTTGCTGTTGCTCGCCGCCGCCCGCCCGCAATGGCTCGGCGAACCGCTGCCGCTTCCCACCAATGGCCGCGACCTGTTGCTGGCGGTCGACGTGTCCGGTTCCATGGACTATCCAGACATGCAGTGGCAAGGCGATGAGGTCAGCCGGCTGGAACTGGTCAAGCACTTGCTCGGCGACTTTATTGCCGGGCGAAGCGGCGACCGCGTCGGGCTTATCCTGTTTGGCAGCAAGGCCTACCTGCAGGCGCCGCTGACTTTCGATCGACAAACGGTACGCACCTGGCTCGATGAAGCTGCGGTCGGCATCGCTGGCAGCAACACAGCCATCGGCGACGCCATCGGCTTGGCCGTCAAGCGCTTGCGCGAACGGCCGGCCAACAGTCGCGTACTGGTACTGATTACGG
>TARA_R100000541_G_scaffold2254_1_pt1 | contig 25091 bp, 38 predicted proteins | sample TARA_R100000541 | Tara Oceans TARA_R100000541 (sample SAMEA2621416) | marine metagenome | biome: marine biome (ENVO:00000447); feature: surface water layer (ENVO:00002042); material: "saline water (ENVO:00002010), including plankton (ENVO:xxxxxxxx)" | depth 5 m | reverse complement strand
ATTAAATCTACTTGTTCCTTAGTCATTATAATTGTACATTAAATTCGTGTTGACAATTTGGACAAATAACTTCTGTGTTTTTAAGTTCTTGTACCATTTGTTCTGCTAACTGCTTAGCCTTTTTTTCTATTTCTTCTTTAGTAACATCAGAGTATTCTGTATCTGGATTGAGTGTAGGTTCGTAATCAATATCTTCTGATTGCCAAACATCTAAACCCCAGAAGTCTAAATCTTTTTCTTCATATGAATTAGCAAGTATATCCCAATCCCATTCTCCAAATCCAGCATTATCTTTTATTATGAACTCATTACATCTATCAGCATATGATTTTCTTAAATCTACATCTAAATGCATTTCGTTTTCTTCCCAGTCTTTTTTTGAAAATACAATCGTTGGTACTTCTGTCCAGCCTATATCTGTACAAGCTTTTAATCTCATATTTCCACCTATTACTACATTAGAATCATCTAATACAATAGGTCTTAAATCCATCATTTTAGGAAACTGCTTTATACTAGCTTTTAGTTTCTCAAATTTACTATCCTTTATTACTCTTGGATTGTTTGGATTTCGCTTTAGCTTTTTGATTTTTAACTTTTTCATCTCTTATTTTTAGTTCTAGTGAGCATACTGCAACTCTTTGTGTTTTGTTTTTATATACTTTTATCATATGTGAATCTGACAAACATCTGTACATAAATGATTGTGTACTTTCACCTTTTTTTGCTTTCGGAATAGACATATTTATTTTGTTTTAGATAAGTATTCATCAATAACTTGTTGTGCATTGTCGAATCCAGTACATATTTCTGTTCTGTAACCAGCGTCTTTGAGCTTACCCAAGACCATTTTTTGTTTAGGACTTGCATAATTTCCTTTTACCTTTAATTCTATTGCTAAACCATTATATTGATTTCTTGGCTCATAGATAAATAAGTCTGGGAAACCAGCTTGGTATCCAGTAGCTTTCATTCTACGAGCAACCGAAAGATATGTTCTCATACCTCCAGCACTTCCATTAAAAAATATGTTTGGATATTTGAATCCCAGATACTTACAAACTGCGACTTGCAATTCATACTCTGGTTGCTTGTTCTTTGACTTTTTCTGAGTGGATTTCTTGTAACCACTCCAGATGCTGTTTTTTGTCGCCATAATCTAAATGACATTTTCGGCATACTGCCATTAAATTTTCTATCCTATCTTTATCTGAACCACCCATACCTCTGCATTCAATGTGATGAATATCTACGGCTCTGGAATTACAGACTTCGCAAGGAATAAAATCATCTGCAATATAGTCAAAATATTTTAGGTATATCTTTGTATGATTTTTCACAATGCTGGTTGTCCATTAATCTTAGAACCAGCCGAGCGTGGCAATTCATCTACATACTTATAAGTGTACCAGCTACCAGTCTTTTTCCAACCAGTAACTAACTCCCAGTTTGTCTTATAAACCATACTTTTAGACTTTAGCTTGTCTATCATTTGTTTGTGTCTTAGGCTATATTCATCCATATGCTACACTAATTCATTTTTATAATGCTCTACTACTAAAACTCTAATCTGCATCGTAAGACCTCTTGATTTAGCTTCTTTTATTAACATTGGTTTACATTGAGTTAGTAAGGCTAAATATTTAAACTCAGCTACTAATGTAACATCTTGCTCTAATTCATCTCCAAACCATACTCTGTATATGTTAGTCGTTTTCATTAATTTTCTATGTTATACATTACTATTGTCCAGCCATCTTTATAAGATTTTCTGTAACCTTCCATTAAAAAAATAGCTTCTTGTTTGCTACTCGCAGTATCTATTTGCTCAAACTTACCATTCTTGTATTTTGCTACAATTTTATATTTAGCTGGTAATAGATTTTTTAAATCTCCAAGAACATCTCCGAATATGTGGTGTAAATTATCCATATTATTTGTTTTGATGTATTAGTGTTCTTGCATCTTCTAAGCTACTTACGGCTAGATTTAGTGCTTTCCATACTTTAATAGTTTCTGTATCACTATCAAATTTGCAAGTTTCCATTGTACTGCCGTTTAGCTCAATAATAGCCATCTGAATCTTAAATAGCTTGTTTTGTAAAATTTTTGTTGTCATCTGTCTTGTTTTTTGTTTCAATAAATATAGTAAATATTATTTACACACACACTAATCTGATAAGAAACTTTTTAGTGTTACCACAGAACTTCTGTCTCCTAGACTACTCCACTCTCCATCTTGTTTGGCCTTCTGATTTTGTCGTTCTATCATAATTAGATTGTTTCTGTCTATATCAAATTGCTTTAGCCAGTTCAAAACCATTCCACCATCTACTCTGTCATACACCTTTTCTCTTGTCTTAGCTAACTTTAGACACATTCCTATATCGTAGTAGTTAAAATGTCTGTACTCCCCACATATCAAATATGCTGATTCAGTAAGTTGTGCATCTGTCATCTTAGATTTGCAGTTATAGAAATCTTGTAATTGTATTAGCATTAGCTTTACTATGTCAATGGTCATTTCTTCATTATCTAAAAACTGGCGATACAAAGTCTTTGGTTTATGTACCAGAGCAATATCTACAATATCATTCATTTTTAGTTTCAGAACTTGTATATTAAATCCAGTATCTACTGGACTCATTATCTGTCTATCTGTACTTTGCGAGGATGTCTTCGGCAAGAGATTTTGTTTGCGTGGCTTTTCCATTCTTTAGCTGGTTTATGATATTAGTTATGTTAGAGTTAATTTGTGATAACTTTATTTGCTTTCTAGTAAAATCATCTAATTTATCCCAGTTGTTCAAAATATACTCAAAACTAGTTGTACACTTATCTTCTGTCATTCCTTTATTTTGACACACTTTTATTAGGTAGGTTATTATTTGCTTTAGAGCATTCCCTTCCATACCATTAATTTTGCAAGGTGCATCAAATTCTTTTAGGCAAAAGCTATCATATAGTGATAGCATATGTTTATAATATATGTTTTTACTATCTGGTTTACTATCTGTATGTTTTACATCTGGTATAGGTTGGCTAAAATGTGCTATTGCATTTGTCGGTTCCGTATGTTCCATTGGCTGATTTCGGCTAATGGTATTGTCAGTATCAATAAATGCACTTTCATCTACAAAAGCATACCACTTAGTCCTATCATATTTTGCTTTGTTGTAGTTACCTACCATCAAAACATTTTGCTCTTCTAAAGACTTTAGTATTCTTTTTATCTGTCCAGTACTCCAGAATCCAAATAACTCTGTAAATGCTATTGTTGAATTATAAGTCCAAGTTCTACCATCGTGATTTGCATTTTTGTTAGCTTTATTCTTCCGAATCCAGAATTGAAAATTCTTTAGCATAATCGCTTCGTTTACTCCATATAGCTTTGCGTGTTCTGTGTTAAATGAATATTCCATAGTTATAGCTTTCTGTGTAGCAATAATATCTCCTCTACTGGCACTTTACATACTTTGGCTATCTGAGGTACATATTTATAGAAAAGGTCGCCAGAGCGACAAATCTTGTTCATTGTCGGTCTAGAAACATTTAGCTTTTTTATTGCATCAGCTTTAGTGTCAAAGTATAACTTTATCACTTTGCCGTTTTTGTGTATCGGTTCGAATGGTATCATATATTAAAATGGTAAATCGTTAGTTTTTTCTCCTCTATCTATCATAGCTTCTTGCTTCCACTCTTTAGGTAACTGAGTTTCTGAATTGCCGTTCACAAAAGCTACAAATCTTTCAGCAGTTTTCAGCACATCTATTTCACTAGGTTTTAGTTCTGGATTTATTGCGTGAAAATCTACACTTGCTTTTAGCATAGATTGTCGTACAATTTTAGTTTGCACATCATCTGACTTACCAAAAGATTTAGCTGGTGTTCCACCACCAGAAAATCCACCTTGTGGTTTGGAGTAGTGAGGTTTTATCTTAGGGAATTGTCCAGCGTGATATTCGTATTCTGTTTCAGCACCTTGCTCGAATTTGTTTTGTGCTTGGCTCTTAGAAGAATACTCTCCTACATCTCCGTTCTGAAATACTATCTCGAACTTGTACATTACTCCGTAGTTACCTTCCCAGCTTCCGTTAGCTTGAACGCTCATTACTTTTGAATTCTTTACTTCCATAATTTCTGTTTTTTGTTTGTGTAAATATAGTAAATTTATTTGTTATTCCAATGCTTAATCTCAGTTGCAACCTCACTTCGCTGGTTTTTTTGTCTATCTTTATATCTGTTACCTCTAAGTTCTGGATGCAGTTCTTGTAATTTTGCTCTGCATCTTCTAATACTTGATGGGTTAGATAGTTTACCATTAGCTAAAAGCTCTAACGTCTCGTGTGCTGAGTAAGAATGTAGGTCTAAACCCTTACTTCTAATTTCTTGCCACCACACAGAAGCTAATAGTTTCATATCGTTATCTCTTAGATGTGGTTTAGCAGTTAAGAAATCTTTAATTATCTTTTCGTGTTTCTTTATCTTCATAATGCTCGTTCTTGATAGTCATCGTTAATTCCTAATTTTTCATTTTGCTGATGTTCACATTCAGCTTCCCAATCTTCCTCTGTTTCTGTCCATTGTTTAATTATAAAATCTATTGTCATTTTCTGGTTATCACTCATATGGACATAACACCAGTCTGGAAATTCTATTTCGTACTCAGTAGTCCAGTACGAACCATCTTTAATAATTTCTATCTCCTTAAATTCAGTTTTGCTTTTAGGAAGAAAAACCATACTCTTATCTCCATACTTACTGAAATCTATTGCATACGCTTTATCTGTACTGCAATTCTTAATATATTGATTTTTTTGTAGTCTAATTTTCATAATACTTTACTTCTTTGTTGTAGTATTGACCTACATAGTTAATATGCCTTCTTGTTGTCTTTGACCAGTAACCTAATTCTTGAATGTGGTCATCGTGTATCACTCCTACTTTAGTTGTGTAAGACCACACCTCTGTGCCGTTTAGTATGTGTAAGTTGTTTTTTAGCTTTATCATTATGATTGTTTTATTTGTTCGTTATACAATTTCATAAAGTTGTTCAGTAAATTTTTCCCAGTACCTTTTATTCCGAAATACTTTTTTACATCTGTAACTCTCCAGTTTCTATGTGGTCGCATTCCGTATTCAACATACATTGTTAAATCTCGTTTTGTTACTAGCAAGTTCCAAGTACTCCATCTCATCGGTTTACCATTTACATTTACTGATTTGCCTATCAACTCATCGGTTGCGTATTGGCTGATTGTGTTTTTCATTTTCATTTTGTTTAGGTTAGTATTTTTTTATGTTAGAATAAATATAGCAAATAAATTTTACATACACAAAGAAAAAAACCCTATATGTTTGGGTTTCGTGGTCTACCTAAATAAACCCATTCCTTTACTGAGCCACCATTTAAGAGTGTTATCTCTCCAGATTCCCACTTTTTTAGTCTATCGCAATATTTATCATACATTGCGTTTAACTCTATCTGTTGTTGTTCTGCATAAGCATACGGATTGTCTCCAAATACTTGCTCAACATATTTTTCAAATACTCTGCTCATAATTAATATTCTTCGTTTAATTGTTCATCTTCCATATCAATGATTTCTTCAAGCCAATCTCCAATCTTGAACATACAATCTTGTACTGCTTTCTTGATGGCAGTTTCCATTTGTCCATCTCTCTCGAAGTCGATACCATCATCTGCATCTTTTAGCCATTGTGCAAATAGTCTTAATTGTTTTTCTTGTTTAGTCATAATCTGTCTTTAGGGTTAGTAAAATAGGCTTAATGCACCTCTGTATACTTCTGGGTTTTTATCTACTCTTTTCATAGTATCTGTATCCACATTTAGTGTTTTACTATCAGCATATTCTTTTATAGCTTTAGTAATAGCACCTCTTCTTGTTTTAGCATAGACTGTATTCCAGCCACCTCCTATGAAGTTGAACATCCACTCTTTGTTTTGTAACTCTGCCATTTTGTTTTTTGTTTAGTTAGTATTTAGCTTTGTTACACAAATATAGTAAATATATTTTACATATAGGTGTAAAAAAAAGGAATATTTTATACATCCCTTTTAAATACACTAAAGCACAATGGCAAAACTGCTATTAAACATAACACTACATTTAGCTCTGTTAAGCCGTTTTGTGATATGTCAGCTAATGCCCCAGCTATAAGTAAACCAGATACACTTCGCTTAGCACTCCATTTCTTTTGTCTCTGCCCCTCTTTTAACACTTCTGGTAGTTGTGATAGGCTTTTTAATAATAGTTTCATATACGAAAGGTTTTAAATTAATATAACCACATTACTTGTTGTGGCAATTCTGTATCATCGTCTGCGTGAATAAATGTTTTAGCTATTCCTATTCTAGTAAATCCAGCGTCTAATAATGCTTTGACTATTTTTAATCTCTTATTTGATGTTGTGCAAGATATATCAAATGCTTTTCCTCTTAAATGAGCCGAGTTAGGTTTTCCTCCAGCATCTAAATTTGTGTATTCATCTCTCCAACTAGAATTTATCTTAAATGGTGTATTAGCAAGTTCTCTTGCATTGTCTAATTTGCTTAATGATTCTTTATTTACCAAATCATAACAATTTACACCATTGCAAATAAACTCACTACTTTTAAAATATTTAATCATTTTTAATCTTTTTTAGATTGTAGATTAATGCAGATATTAAAACTGCAATAGTTAATATAGACTCTACATCCATAAATGAAAAACTAACAGCACCTACATTTATTGAGTTAAAAACTAAAGTATCTATCTTTCCTTGCATTTTCTTTTTAAGTATAATTCAAGAAGTTTTGCATTCTTCTTTTTCTGTTCTTTATTCGACAAACTACCTTTACCTTTACCTTTACCTTTTAAAACCACAACAATTCCAATTAGCTAATCTGTTAGTACCATAACTCTGTCCAGATATAGTTAAACCACCCTCTGAGTATGCTTGTGTTTCTGGAGACATTTGATTTAATGTATCTGTATTATATTCTGGCAATAAAGTTGACACATCACCTATTAATAAATAATTAATTAATCTTTCAGTATAAAACTGAGCATTAGACCTTTCAGTATCTATTAAAGAATTTACCTCATCTTGAGATAAAGAAGTCATTTCATCTACATTGCGAGTACCTATAATTCCATTACCTATATTTCCGTGTAAATATGGATAAAAATACACTAAAGTCCACTTTAAAGTACACATTTGTACATAGTCTTGTAATAGTGTTTCGTATGCAGTATTTGTAGCCGTACCAATAGTACCATCTTTAATTAAAGTCTTTAGCTTGTTATAAAGATTTGTGCCTAATATTGGTTGTATCTGGCTATCTTGTGCTTGTATTATAGATGGTAATAAATCTTTTTCATCTACATTACCAGTAATGTGAGAATAAGCCTTTATGTAGTTAGCATCTATATATAATATTTGTTTAGGTAGAGCCATATTTATCTATTTTTAGGAGGATTTACATATCCGTGATTTGGTGTGTCTATTGGTGCAATAGATTCAGAGCCTTTTTGTCTAATAAAAGGATTGTTACCTACTCGCTTTTCATTGTCAAGACCTTTGTTTGGCATAAACTTACCAGAAGCATCTCTCTTTCTCATATATATTCTACGAATCCATCCGTGATAGCAATTAGCACCACCTTTGTATAAGAAGATATTATAAGTGGATTGTCCTTTTTCAGATAATGCACCATTTACTCCAGCCTTACCCATCGAAATAATATCTTCATATCTCCACTCTACACCAGAACGAGTAAATTGCATCATTTTTTTACAGAACAATCTACTACTATCTTTTGCATCTTTACCAGCCGTATGCTCATAAACATATCTAACTTTATATAGTCCTACATCGCCCTCTTTAGACTTAGAATCTGCATCAGCCATAGACTTAGTTGGCATAGTATTAAATTGATGAAAACCCTCTTTAGTTGTATCAACCCATTCCTCGCTAACTAAGTCCCAGACTTCTGTATCATTTTTTAAAGCGTATTGTTCTATTTCTTGTAGTAAAAGTTCAGCTTTTTCATCACTCAGTTTCTTAGCTTCTATTGGTACACAATTAGGAACCTCTCTTCCATCTTTTATTTTAGTTCCAATAGCTTCATAACCTTTATAACAAGGATTTGGTGTGATAAATTCTTGCTTACAACCACAATCTCCAGATAGATTTTTTATGGTTTCATCTTTTGTTTCATCAATTATCTTAGTCTTAGGAATTACATCAATAGCTTCTTCTTCATTAATAGTTTCTGCTTCTGTATCTGCAAATTCAGTTTTGAATAAATCAAAAGGCTCAAAGAATAAATTTAAATTCATCTGGTCTTCTAACATAACTATTTTAAGAGCATCAATAATAACATCTCTAAATGGAATTACGACAGTTTGCTCAAATAAAGCACTTGCCGTTTGGAGTTCTTCTGCGTTTGAGCCAAGCCCATTACCAGCATCAATAACTCCAAATAATCTAGGGGAAACAACTCTGTGAGAAATCATTACTTTTTTAGTAATCTCTTCACTTAAAAATTGGTATTGTTTGTCTGCATCAGATAAAGGAACTGGAGTAATTTCTGGAGTAGTGTCTTTACCATCTGAGAAAGTACAAAGAAATTTACCAGCATTTTGAGAGCCAGACAATTCCATTTCAATTTGATTCTTAATTTGTTCTCTTTTTTCTCTTGCTGGAATACCATTAGCAAAATTTATTATATAACTTGGTGCAAGTCCTTTTTCTATTTGCGATAAGTGATATTGTGATACATTCTTATCTAACTCTATGTAATTCCAAGCACCAATATAATCTGGTTTTGGATAATAATAAGAACCAACAGTATTCATTTTAACGCATAATACTTGTGTAGGGTGTTCTATTTTACGCTCTGGGTCAAAAGCACACATTGTCTTTACCTTTGCTCTGCGACCATCAGCCCAGTTATTAGAGTAATAATAGTGTTCTACATCTCCATCTTCATTTGCGTGTCCAGAACGCATAGTTTCGTAAGGTATTACATCCATAGAAGCAATACTCTTTCTGTCAATAGAGTAAGTAAGAGAAAGATAAAACCCTCCGTGTAATTTTAAGTCCATACACATTAACTGAATATCGTTCTTACCGATTTTCTTGTTAATTAGACTATTAAATCTTGCCCATTGTTCTGGGTGCATTAGCTTATTATCTGCATCAATACCACCACCATATATCCATCCAGAAATTGAGTTTACTAGAGCGTTGTGTGTTGCCGAATTTTGATATAAATTAATAGTATGTTGTGGATATAAATTATCAGCACCATACCAAATCCAATCAAATCCTTTTTTATCTAGTTCTACGGCACTCGTTAAATCATATGTTGAACCTACTGATGAAAAGTGATAATCTCCAGTTGCTTTTGTGTTTCTTTTAGCCATTGTATGATATGCTTGATGGAATTATGGTAGGTTTTACTCCACTTTGTGAGTTAGCAAAACTTTCATTTGTCCAGTTTTTATTATGTACTAATGCTATTCCTTTTGTTACAATACCTATAACTCTGTTAGACTTTAAATCCACAATAGTACCAGATGTATAATATACATTATAATCGTATAAACCTAATTCAATGTTGTTTATATGATAATCTCCTACATAATCATCTATGTAAACCCCTAGTTGTGTTGCTCTTGGATAATTGTAATTACTAATTTCAGACATACGAGTAAGAAACTTTTCTCCAGTTAATTGAGATACTAATTCTATGTAGTAATATATACCATCATAGTCAGAATTAAAATTTGGAGTGTATTGCCTTGTGTTAGCAACTTTCCTTCCGAAGTTAGAAATAGTATTTGCAAATATTCTTGAATACACATCTAAAGAGAGTATATTTAATACACCATTACTATTTGATAGTTCTAACATCATACTATTTTAGGACTACTTGTCTTACTTTTTTTAGGTTTTTCTTCTTCTAAATATTTAGGAAAATCCCTAATTAATTCTTCCATTAACTCTACTGAGATAAGTTCTCCTAAGTAAATTTTTCTTACTCCTTTGTAAATAGTTGAGCCAATAAATTCTTTTTTAATTTTCATAAGATAAAGGTATAAAAAAAGGCGATGGAATTAACCACCACCTTTTATTTAACAAAAAACAGACAAAGTTTTATATTTGTGCGGTATTGTATTGTAATGCATTTTTAGCTAAAGTATCACCACTTGTTGTGTAAGCCTTAAATGGTGTCGCAGTAGATAGGTTGTAAGCTGGTAATTTTTCTACTCCAGTCATTTGTATAACATAACCAACATAGTCAGTATAAGCTACATCTCCTCCGTGAGCATAAGTACCACCAGTTACTTGTATTCCATTAATTACACCAGCTAAATAAAATACTCCGTTATTGTCTTCTATGATAACTTGAAATACACCCTCACATACATTTTGCATTCTTGCCCAAGACTCTTGCGAATCGTGGCTCATATGTAAGTCTAAATCTGTTTGATATGATAATGTTCCACCAGAGCCAGTAATTACAGTTTGATTAAATGAAGATAATTGTCTATCTAAATCAAATTCAAAAAATTGTAATGTTTCATTACTAGAGTTATCAAATAAAGCAATATCAGTTACTACACCAGCCGTTGATGGAGATGATATTGCACCAACAGTCACAGTTTCTATTCTATGGTCATCGTACCAATTAGCAAGATATACCTTTTTTATTCCTCCTACTTGTCCAGCACAGAAGTAACCTCTACCAGACGATATTTCGCATAAAGCCATCTATCTATTTTTTAAAGTTAAAGAATTGAGGAGATGTAATTCAATACCTCTCCCTTTTCTAATTTATGACTTGCTAATCTTAACATTCGCTATAACTGGTACTTGTGTTCCAACTGCAAAACGCATTGTAATTCTGTAATTGTCAGAACCATCTAATGGTGTCATATCGATTGCTTGTGCAAGTTCTACTGAATCTGCTGAACCAACTCCAACTGCAAGGTCTTGTGGTCTTGCTACAACGGCAATACCATCTGGTAAACCAAATGCTGGAGTCATTTTGTAACCACCAAATCTTTGAATACCACCATCAGCCGTACTCATATTGTAACCACCACCTAATTGACCGATAGCAATATTGTATCTATCAATTACTGCTGGATTTACATAGATGTTTACATCTTCATATTGTCCAATCAAATTAGCTGGGATAGTTTCTACAACTTTACCTAAACCAGCGATAACATCAGCAAGTACGTTAAGTTTAAAATTAGCTGGTAATGTTGCAACAACACCAGAATTAGCTACATATTGCTTGTATAAACCATTAAATAATGTTGGTGCTGAACCTAAACCAGAATTACCATTCCAGATATTAGCTTCCATTGTACCTTGTACTTCGTTTGCTACATACAATAATAAAGCATCAGCATAATCATCTGGCACTCCATTGTTAATTGTATAATCATCTCCTTGCCACCAAGAACGGAAGTTAGCCTTACATAATTGTAGGTTTACCATTAAGTCAGTAACCGATAAAGTCGATTCAGCTAGTGAAGTTTCAGCCGTTGTAGTAAAGTTACAACCACCAGTTGTTACTAGACCAGTATTAGCCATAACTGGTATTTGTGCTTTAAACCTTACATTCTGTAATACTGTAACCGTTTGGTTAGCAATAGTTGGAGCAGACAAGGTCGCCGCGTGAACATAAGGTAATGCTAATTCTCCAGCATATGTTGATGCTCCAACAGCAATAGTTGGGTTTGATAAATTGTGTTGTTTATTTTTTGACATCTTAATTGTGTTTTTTAGCGTTGAAAATTTGGTAAACTCTTTCTTTAGAAGTTAATTGAGCCGTTGCCATTTTATTATCTACAATATTTCTTGCAGACATATTATGTTTAAATGGTTTTTCAGCACTCAATTTTTTAATATCAGATAACTCTTCTTTTACAGAATTAAATTCTGATAGCTTAGCTTCAATTTCTTCAATCTTACTCATCATTAATTCAAATGATTCAGTAATCTCAGTTCTAAGAGCATAAGCAGATAAGTCGATTTCAGAAGACATTTTTTTGTCGTCTTTATCTTTGTGTTTGCCTTCTCCAGCTTTCACAACCTTATCCTCTGTATCTTCCGTTTCCATTGTTTCATCGGCACCTTTTGGTTCTTTACGAGAACGCATTTCGCCATCTACAACATTAATCATTGAGCCATCTTGTAGCTCATAATCTCCAGATGGTAACGGCATTTTTTCGCCATCTTCTCCAGTAATAAAAACAAGAACACCATCTTCGAATTTTTCGGCATCTGTTCCTATAACTGTCCCATCGACTAATTTAGTTTCAGCGAAAGTTGTTGGCTTCTTAGCGACACCTAACAAAGTTCTGATTTGGTCAAGTTTTGACATAGTTTTAGATTTAGTTTTCATAAGTTAAAAGATTAAAATTCAGTAATTAGCTTTCGCTGGTTAAAATTTGTTTTATTTTATTTATTAATTCTGTTTCTAAGATTGTTTCTTCTTCTGTATAATTCATAGTTTTACCACACATATAAGAACCATCTGGCATCTTATGTTCAAATCCATCTGGACACTCAGAATTTTCTCTTACCTCAAATTCGTAATCGTCTTTTTTGTTAAATTTATTAATCTTATCCGTGAAATAACCCTCTATGCTAAAGCCTTTTATTTCTCCCTCTTTTACTTTAGACCAAACTGCATCATTTTCTACTTTCATAGTTACAAACCAAGTACCATTTGGCAAATCTGAAAATCCATACTTAGCTGACTTATCAACGGCACTTTCTTTTATCCAAGACTCTACAACAAATATATCGTCTAATTCTAATTTATGCTCTAAGGTTGCATTAGATTGATTGCTTCTTTTTAGGAACAATTCTGATGCTTGTTTTATAGTATCTTTAGAGAAATAAACATAATAATCTTGCCCTCTTTCATCTAACCTAAATATCTGTTTGTTAGGTATTAAGGCTGGTGCAATTAATAAGCGTTTATCTTCATCTACTTTAGCACATTGTAAGGCTTCTTTATGTTCCTTTTTAAGAGCCACCCAATTTTCTTCTATTGCTGGTTGTTCTACTAATGAGATAGCAAATACACCATCCTCATTCTCTTGTGTTTCTTCTGAAATAATTAATTCTACTATTTTAGTCATAATTTAGGTTTTTAAAGTGTAGCTTTTTGTTGAATCATTGAATTGATTTGTTGTGAATCTGTTACTTGTTGCTCTACAACAAATGCTTGTATTGGTGTATTTTCAGCTTGTTGAAAGTCTTGGTTAAATTGCTCTTCCACCGATGGTAAATTTCCTAAAGCACTAACAGAATCATCTCTTCCACCACCACCAGCATCTCCAGATGTACTTATTTGTTGTGGGCTTGTACCACTAACTGCTTTTTTAGTCTTAACTGACATTATAGCTTTAACTGATTTTAAACCAGTTGCCAAAGCTATCCCAGCCGTTACAAAGTTTTTCATTGTAAAAGGTGGCTCTGCTAACGCACCAGCCATTGCTTGATATGTTGATATTGTAGCTTGTGCTATCCCAGCAACTTTTGAAGCTGAAGTTCCCTCATCAAATAAAGCACCAGCTTGACCTATGGTTTCAGACATTTCAGCTAATTTAATGTCAGCATATTTCTTATTTATAGCACCTATTTGTGATTCGTATTCTTCAGTTATTGCAACCGTATCTTGCCCAGCTTTAATAGCTAATACCTTTTGTGCTTCAAAGTTTTGTTCTGCTTGTTCTAATTCTAACTCTCTCTCTGTTTTGCCTATTAAAGCAAGTTGATTTACTGCATCTTTTTGCTCATTAATTAATGCAGTTTGATTAGTTAATTGCTCTGACCTTTGCCCAGCTATTCTTTCGTCTATATCTATTTGCTCTAATAATGCTTGTTGATATGCTACTTGAAATTCTACACTATCTTTATTTGTATCAGCTACAAGTTTAGCAATCCTTACTTTTTCATCAGCACCAGCTTTTTCCTTTTCTAGTTGTTTATCTAAAATAGCACCTAATTCCTCATTAGCTTTTATTCTGTCTGCAAAAGACTTATCTACATCATCTCTAATTTGTCTTTGTATCTCAGCATTTAATTGACTTTGTAATTGCTCTTTGGCTCTAAGTACTTCTAAGAGTTCTGCATTCTTTTTAGCAAGTGCTACTGCCTTACCAGTTTCTAGTGCTTGTGTAACAGATATTTTTTTAATGCCCTCTGTGGCTACCTCAGTTGCTATTGTAACTACATTGCCTATCTCTGTAACTGCTTCGCCTATATTTTCTGCAATCTGTTCTCCAGCTACAACAACATCATCAATAACCTCTGTTAAGTTTTCTTTTGTTTCGCCTATCTTTTTATTTAATTGAGCAATCGTTTCTGGGTCTCCATCACCAAAGAATGAATTTTCCCAAGCTAATTGCCCTTCTTGTACTGCTAGTGTAATTCCAAAAAAAGCAAGTTTTAGAGGTGTAATAGCAATAGTCATTAACCCACCTATTACTTTTTGTAAGCCCTCAAATCCCTCTGATGATTTACTTACTGCTTCAAACACATCTGTAACAACTGAGGTAACTTGATTAAACACCACACTAAGAGTTTCTGTTGCAATAGAGATACCATCCATAACAGTTTGATTCTGCATTAAAATCTCTTTAAGGAAATTAAATGCTTCTATTATAAGACCAACACCTAATGCTTTCATTCCTAAACCAAGACCTTTAAAGCCTTTAGAAAGTTTGCCTAATGCACTTGTAGTCGCTTTCTCTTGTTCTTTTACTCCAGCAAGTTCTTCTTTGATTCCCTCTAACTCTGCTTTTAAATCATCTAACTCAGTAGTTGTTTCTTTAGCATTAGTTTTAAAATCTACATCTATAACTACTTTTTCTGCCATTTGAATAGTCTATTAAATTCCTTCATTTTATTGTCGTGATATAGTTTTATCTTGTCAAACCAATCTAAACATTTATTTCCTAAATATAATTTATTAGGTAAAAGCTCTATTGATTGTGGTGTTATTTGCATAGAACCTAGCCAATAGTCATTTATAACTTTAAGGTCTATTTTACCTATATTAGCTATCCGTTTTCTTTTTTGCTTTCTTAATGTAATATTTATGTTGTCCATTTTGTAGTTAAATAATTCATAACTTGGCTTACCTCAGAGTCGTCTAACCAGCTATCATATTGTATAACCTCATACACCTTACCATTTAAAAAGCCTTTTAGGTTACCTCTATATGTTGCACCACCTATATTGTAATGGTCTACTGTTTGATTTTGTGCTGATGTATTACTATTAGTATTTCCGTTTTGGTCTGTTACTTGTTGTATAGTAACCTTTCTTGTTCCGTGAACAACTTGTCTTTGTGTTACTGGGATAGTGTTTAGAAAAGCTGATAGGTTAGCATTATCGTTTGTATAAGCAGTTGCATTTGTACCACCACCAGATGTGCCAGTTGCACTAATATTAATACCTTGTTTCTGTCTATCAAATCTACAAGAACCAGCTATAAATTTACCCTCAAGTGTAGTTGCAGTATCGTCTGCTTCAAACACCACAAAAATAGTGTTGTCAGATTGATTACAATTATATAGTGAAGAGTCATTATTTGTAAATGCTTTATTGCTTCCATTAAAGGACATATAAGGCATAAGAGTAGAACTATCTTCTTGGTATAAAGGATAATTATTTGAAACCATATTTACCATATGATGGTTATTACCAGACAAATCATTCCATACTTGTACATCAGTTGTGCTTGAACCAGCAAATGTAATAGAAGAATAGTTTGATGCATCACACCACAATAGACAACCATTAATTGATGTTGGGCTAAATATAGGAACACCAGAAGTTCTGGACATATTTTGCAAACCTACTAATGTGTAATTAAATTCAATAGTAAAATCTACTATTCCTAAGTTTGTTGCATTTGTGTCTACTTGAAAATTAAACATACCATCGTTTGCAGTTCCATTATCAACTCTAATAGAATATTGTGGAACAACATTAAAATTATAAGGTGCAAAAATAGTAGATTCGTTTGTATCTCCACTTTCTTGTTTAACATTTACAAGAGGTGATGGCGAATTACTTGTGTGTTGTATAATTCCAGTATATCTACGATAAGAAAATTCTTGACTTCTGTTTTGTATTGTACCTCTTTCTTGTCCAAATACTTTAATTTCTACATAAATAGAAGATGGATAGTCCATTCTAAAGGCATTATTTCCTCTATTAGTTATTTCATTTACACCACTTCCTAATTCATATCTTCCATTAATTCCTACTACAAATTCTTGTTTGCCATTAGAAGTGAATTGCTTAACGAAATGCCCAGCACCACCTCTACCTATTGCATTATACAATTTGTCAGCACCAGTAGATATAAAATTGTCGCCAGTACAAAGTGGTCTACCATAATCTCCCTCTAAATTTGTGTTAATTATCTTTTGCCTTATTGGAAATAAATTACTTCTAAATAGTGCATCAAATTTATAAGGTATTACTTCGTTATTACTACCAGATATACCTACTTGCTCTACTCCACTATCTATTGTATTTAAATCTCCTTTTATAGTTGCATCTAAACTACCTATTGCAATGTTGTTATGGTCTCCTATTATAATTGTTCCACCAGTAGTTACATTGCCAGTACCTACTACAACATTACCATCATCATTTACATTATTACCACCATATACTAATGAGGGTATTTTTATGGTTTCCGTTTCTGGTATTTCGTATGGCTCAAATCCAGTAGAAACAATCATTCTACAAGTATTTGTTGTTGGATTCCAAGTATAATTATTTACATTACAACAAGTTTCTGTTGCCGTAGCTGGGGTTGTTGTACCATTTACAAAGAAATTTACTTGTCCACTTAATGATATAGTTCCTACATCTAAATTACATTCTAAACCAGATGTAGACTCTTGTAAAAAAGTCTGTTCTATTTTAATTAATTCTACTTGACAAGAAGCATCTCCTACTAAAGAATAATTTTTAATGTTGTTTATTCGGTAGTATGTATTATCTAAAAATATTATATTATTAAGTTCTAAATTCTGTATATCAGATGTTGTTAAGAACAATGTAGCCGTAACTAATCTTGAATCTTGCGAGTATGTTTCTCTGAAAAATCTATAATAGTATTCTCTATAAACACCATTTAAAGGAGTTGGTTGTGTTGCCCAGATATTAACTTCTGGCATAAAACTTAAAGAGTAAGTTGAAACTGCTTGTGAATTAGTTAAACTCCCAGAGTAATTAGTCAGTCTTGATGTAGCCGTCATAGCTATTGTAGCTGATGGATTTAATGGATTGTCTGTACCATAAATACTAAAGTTTACGGCAGAGGTTACACCATTATAAAAAGCTAATCTTAAAGAAGCTGGATTGGTAAAGTCATCTTTATAACACCTAACATATGCGTTTGGTATTCCATCTGGATTTGTAGTTATTGTAGGAGTAAATTCTGTCTTTACTTCTAACTTCTCTTTACCAAAATCATTACTTGTGTTATCTACTAATTGTGTTCCATATACTCTGTCTTGACTATTAAAAAATAGTGAGTTATAAGCATCATCACTTTTCTTGTCTGAAAATGTAACTACTTTAGCTTGTAATTCGGCAGTAGGTTTGTATTGAATGTCTTTACTCCTATCTACTTTCTCTGTCCAATCTTTAGAAATTCCAGCATCAATCCATTCATCGTATGTGTATATATAAATAGTAGAAGCAACATTTTTATCTGGTATAATTACTAAATTAAACTTTTTAGCTAATGAAGTTAAAAAGTCTATTGCTTTAATCTTTGTCCAGTTTTTCCCTACATTTACTATTGGATTTGTAGGAGTAAATGGTGTTATTGTAGGTTGACTTGGAGTGTCAAAGTTTATACCATTATTTGGCTCTATTGATAAGAAAGATGGTAAGGCAGTACCAACCGATTGATTAATTACATTTAGAAAAGCATTTGATGGATTGGATATATTTGTTACTAAAAATCTTGCTTCAAAAGTATGTGATAAATTTAATGTAATTGTAATTGCTTCTACGACTAAATTAAAACTACCATCTGTGGTAATTGTTATTGGCTCATCTTCCATTACTGCAATGTTATCAGTAACATCAAAGAATACTAATTGTATTGTAGCACCAACCATATTCGCAGTTGTAATTCCAGTATGTAATCTTATAAATTGTTGACTCCAAAGTTGATTACTAGAAGCATCATAAACACCAGTTGATGTATTGTAATTTCCACTTGCATTTGAATTTAATAAGTCATTAGAATCACTATCAAATACAATAGTTTTATACTCATTAGTATCAGAGAATAATAAAACAGTTGAATTAAGTAAAGATACATTTGTGTTATAAAATTGTTCATCTAATGTAGTTTTTACATTTACACCACCACAATTTAATTCTACATATAAATCAGCCAATCTTCCACCAGTATCAAAAATAGTAGATATAAGATTAAAACCAGATTGTTCAAATATAGTATTAAGTACGGCTTTTGCTCTTATTTGTGGTCGGCAAGTTCTTAAATCTATTGGGTTAGCTGGGTTTTGTACAGATGCACCATTATTAGAGCCAGTCCAATTTAGTCCATAATCCCACAATGAATATACTATATCCCCATTGAGTAATGGTGTAACATCTCTATTCATTGATTCATAGATAATAGTAGCACTTTGCTCGTGGTTATATGCACTCCAATCTAAATCTGACATTAGTTTAGATTCTAACACTTGCCCTATATTAGATACAGATGAGAACACTACACATTCATAGCTATATATCTCTCCTTGCGAACATATTACATTAGTTAATTGCAAAAAACCACTAAACACATCTATATTGTTTTTTAGTATCGTAGCTTCGAGCTTTGCAGTAACATTAAAATTACCTATTTGTGTAACTGAATAGTATTGATTAAATACTTGATTGTTATTTGGTGTGCTTGGTATTCTAAAAGAATAAGTGAAATTACCTTTGTTAGTCGAAAAGTCTTGTACATCTTTAAATTGGAAATTAGCAGTTATAGGTTGGTCATCTGACAAATCTATATACAAAATCTTTGGTGCTTGGTTCTTAGCCGTTTGTCCAATTAATCTTAACTGTGTAGCCATTTAGAATGTTTTAGAGTATTTAGGTATTGCAAAGCTAAACTTTAATTCGTATTGATATAAACCTCTATTTTTTAGTCTTTTTAATTTCATATTACTGGTTTGTAATATAAGTGCTTTAGCATTGCCAAAATCATCTATAAGGTGTATTTGAGGGGAAAGCATCATATCTTCTATTTGCTTAACTTGATAGTCCTCTTGAAGTTCATCTGTAAAAACCACAAAAGATGTATCAGCTTCCACACTTAAAGCCATTTGCCCTTGCTTTGCTACCGAAAGAGGATAAGCAACATTGCCACCAGTTGTAAAATTTGTAGTAGCACCAACTTGTGATATTGTTGATTTTGTTAAGTATTGTTTCTTAACAGTTAACTCATCGTTTCGTTCTTTGTTTAGTGTAATGTATTCCCAACCACCAAATCTATTCATATAAGCTAATCTAGTTTGGTCATACTTTGGACAATAAGTAACAATATTAAAACTATAAATTCTGCTTACAAAAGTGTTAGAAACACTTGTTACAACTATATCGTACCTTGCAATATCTATCCCACTTATTTGTCCATTTACTGGTTTAGTTCCAGTATAATTAGTATTACTCATATCTAATGCTTCAAAGTTTGGTATTCCAGAACCAAAAAATAAAAAGAAACTTTCATCTATTCCTTGTGATGCAGTACCATAGTAAGCACCACCAGAAGATGCTTGATTTCTTATACTTAAACTATTTAATAAGTTGTTGTTTAAATCATAAAAGAACACTAAAATTTTATATGGAAATGCACTAGCATTTATATCACATCTATTTAGCATTGCCATTGTGTGATATTCCTTAATTCCAATATCAATTTTGTTGTTAGGTGTTTTATAATTAGATGTTAGTAATTGTTTACCAGCACCAGTAAGTTTGTAACCCTCAAAATCTACTATTACACCCTCTTGCTCTTCTCCTCTTCCCCACATAACATTCATATCCTTTGTTACTAATGAGGCATTTTGTACTATTGGAATACCAGTTGCAGTTGCAGAGTACATTTCATAAAACTTTAATTGCATTCTATTAGCTACACCTTGAAATGCTTCGCTACCAATACTATCTTTTAAAATACCCCAGCTATACATATAATTATTTGTACCATCATCAGTTGGCAAATTATGTATACTTTGCTTTATTTTATCTTCTCCATCATTTGCACTTGTAATCTGTGGAGTTAAAATTGATTTATATATTTCGGATAAATTAAATATTGCAGTTGACCTTTGATTTAGTTGCTGAGTGAATGAAACAGTATTAGTTGTTCTTGTAGTTGCATCAGAATCCATTGTAGTATATACAACCTCTAATTTAACCCTAAAGTTAGGTTGTGTAGAATTTGTACTTGACGCATAAGCTAAATTTACTCCAGTAGATAGATTAAATTTACTATCGTTACATTCTATTGTTAAAGCCATTACTTTGTGTTTAGTGTTTTCTTAATGTAATCTATATAAATTTCCTTTGCTATTTCTGGTGCAGTCTTTTTTAATGCCATTTCTGTTGCATCTTTTACATAATTTCTTGCACCAATACCTTTTGTTGCGACTGCTCTACCTAATAGAAAAGCTAGACTATTCATTGTGGATTTTGTTTTCTTAGCAAAGCCACCACCTTTTTTTTGTGGTTTAATTGGTTTGTCTTTTATCCATTTTGCCATTACACCCCTTGGTAAATTCTTAGACTTAAATTTAAAAGGAGAGTTTTGTGCTGATGGTTTGGTGCTTTCAGAACCCTTTACTCCTTGCTCTATAAATTGTGCGTAATCTTCTGTGCTTGTAACTAATAAATCAAAGCCACTCATATAGTGTCCTTTGTCATTTCGTTTCTGTCGTACTTCGTAATTAAGTGATGCAGACAATTCTCCAGTAGAATTAGTTACTCTTTTTTTACCATCTACCGTTTTAGAAGCACCTAAATTAATTCTGGCTAATCTAACTATGTTAGCACCTAATTTATCTATGGAAGATTTTACACTCATTATCTATAATTTAACCATTGCATAGTTTGTGCTATATCTGTATCACTCATAAACCCAGCATAAAAAATAAACTCTTGTAAAGTAAATACTGAATTTAATATAGCATTTGTACTACCTACAAAAAATTGTTTATCTGTTAATCTAAATGAAGTTTGCATTTCTACATATTCATTCTCTAACATACCATAATACAATCTAAGGCTATCTGCTTGTTGTTTCACACAGAATGTATAAGAGTCTTTTCTTATTAATTGCTCAGCATTATCGTTATTTGCTAAGTTATTAGGAACAACTGGATATGGACTACTTTCAGTATTATTATTGCTTACTATTGATATTTGCCCTTGTGATGTAATTTTTACAATAACCTCTTCACTTCCTAATTGTAACAAATAATTATTATTACCAGCTTCATCTGTATATCTACCAAAGTCTTTTAACCTAACAAAAAAAGTACAATTAGTGCTTGTAGTTCTTGGGTGTTCTAAGTTAGATTCTAAACCATTAAATACAAAACCATTACTTTCCCAGTTCCAGTTTACTTCTTTATTTATAGATAAATCATTTGTTCCTTGTAGTATATTTCTAAATGGTCTTAATGTTGTTAAAACACCACCAGAGTTTATATCCATAAAAGTATGTGCTTGTTGTCTGGAATACCATACTATATTTGTCGGTACATAGCTTGGCAAAACTACATCTAATGCATATTGCTTCTCTGAATTATAATAAGGTATCAAACAAGCTGATGCTTCATTTGGTGTTGATATGCTAAAAGATGTACTCCACCCAGAACATATATCTGGTTTAGTATCTACAAATGGTGATGCTTGTATCGGTAAACCTAAATTGATTAGTGTATCTTCATTTATAAAGTATCTACCATCAGTTAATTCCTTACACAAGTCTTGAAGTATAAGCAAAGAATCTGATAGGCATATTGCTTCATTTACCATTTTGTTGTTTTCATTCTCGTACCTATCAAATACAATTACCTCAAATCCATACTCAATAGTCTGGTCTGCAATGCTTGTAGTAGTTGGAGTTAAATGTAAAGCTGGATATTTAGTAAACTTATTATCATCTAATAGGCTTACCTCTCCATAAGTGAAAGAGTTTATTTGACTATGTCTTTTACTTATAGCATCAAAGTATTGTATTATCGTATTGTATGTTATCATCTTCTTGCTTTATTTTGTGCTTCTCGCTTTTTAGCTTCTAATCTTTGCTCGTTATGTTTATGTGCGTCAAGAGATAGCTTCATAAGGCACATATTTAGTTCGCTGGTTGCCACTTTATCATAATTTAGTACATTACCACCAGCTAGTGTATCTAGTATCGCAAACCAGCCGAATCCATTGTCTTTGCTTTTTTGTCCATTTGATTGGAAGATGTTTGAAAACTGGTTAATAATTTGCTTCCTAAAGTCCAAAAAAAAACTGCAACTGCATTTGCTATGTTTATGCTTAGGTTCTGAAACTTTAAATAGTTATCTCCGTGCTTCTTAAATGAATAGCTTTCTATATCATATCTATTGCCCTCTTCTTTGGTTATAGGTCTATATAGTACATTCATCATTTTAGACATATCATTGTTCTTTGCGTGTGTATCTAAATCAATAAATTCGCCCATTGTCATTTCATCTAAGTTAGGATGGAAACCATACTTTACACCATCTATTTTTATCTTGTGAATGATATGAGTATTTATTGGGCTACTAATTAACTTATCTAATGATTCTTTAATCTTCTGTAAATCAGTTACCTTAAAGTACTTAATCATATTGCTTTTCACACCACAGAAATTTAAAAGTATATTAGACATATAGTCCTCATCACTATCATTTTCTGTTACAGACTTTATGTAATCTGTATATTGTTTGATTGAAATCTCAGACCATTCAGTCGGTATTAACAATTCAAATGATTTCTTCATCTTATAAATTTAAAGTTGTTTTTTGGTTTTTTAGCTAACGACTACTTTTCGTATTCTTCTATAATATCTTTAATTTCATCTAAAGAGCCTTTTAAACAAGGAACACAATTATTAGACAATCTATTTGTGCCAGTATATTTATTTAGCAATGCATACATTGTATTTTTTTGTCCAGCCGTAATTGTATGTGTAACATCAGCAATTAAGCGTTTCATACTTTTGTAGTCCTCATCTGTAATTTGGTAATCTCCCCACTTACTTAATGGACAAGTGCTAAATGATAGTTTAGTCTTTAAATCCATAAAGCAACCACATAGTCTTTTGCTTCCTATCTTATTACCTATTACTGGAGTACCACAAGTCCTTGTCTTTTTACGGAAATGTTTACACGCTTCACAGATAGCAATTCGTTTACTTTGTACTTCTGGGTTACTCTTTAATTGCATTTAACTGAATTTTAATGTTATCTCTTACCTTAGTTATTGTGTTACGCAAAGACCTTTGGCTAATACCAGTTTCTTCTTCTAGCTTTCTAAATGATAAACCAGTTTCATAATATAACTTAAATACTTTAGTATCGTATGCGTCCATAGTTTTAAGGCAGTTATCTATTTTAGCTAACATATCATCTACATTATCTGTGTGTTCTATTTGCTCATTAATCTTCTTCTCTATAAAACTATTGTTATTTGTAGGTCTTACTTTGTTATTCTTATATTTTACATTCTTCTTATGAAATTGTGATTTTTTACTGAAATACTTTACCAGCATTATCTTGCAAACATAAGTCTTAATCTTACCACCATCTAATATGATTAATAGCTTGTGATGATTCATTGTTAGTAATTGTAGAAAAACCTCTTGCACTAAATCCTCTGCTAAGAAAGTGTCTTTAGTTTTTTTGATAGCAAAGCCTAGAAAATAATTATAGTCTTTGTACACATACTCTATTGGATGGTATTTCTTAGAACGCATACTCTCCGTAATTTGATTTCATATGATACCACATTCTCATCATTATAGCATCTGCATAATCTGGCGAGTGTCCTAATTTCTGTTTCATTACATCTTTACCCTCAATAGCTAATTTGTGGCTATCCTTATCTACTTGTGTTCTCTTAACTATCTCTAATTCAGATATGATTTCCTCTTTGTATTGTGTGTCTGTAATATACATTTGCCCAGCATTAATTACCTCTGCTAATTTATAATAACATTGTGTCTTTAGGTTTTGGTAATTCTCTCCTTTGAGTGCTTTGCTTCCATTTACAAATCCAACACACCCAGAAAGATAATCTACTACTCCACCACCTACACCATCTTGGTCTATTACTATCCTAGAATATGAAACACTATTTAACTGACACATTAGTTTAATCTCACTAACTACTTCTAATACACTACTCTTATCGAATTTAACAATGCTCTCTAGCCGTAAACCATTCCAAAGGCATATGACAGTCTTATCATCTCCAAACCTCGCTACATCGCAAGTAATTACTTTCATTCCCTCTTCTACATATGTATTAGTGAATGTGTCTTGCAGAGCATCAAACTTAATAAGCAATGCATCATCATCGTTATATTCCCAGTTACCAAATAGTAAACGCTCTTTACTTATTTTATCCAGCTTACCTAATTGAGATATATAATGTTTAGATATAGCTTTGTTGTCTGTAACTAAGGATTTAATAAACTTCCTATGTTCTGGTAAATCATTTGTTAATGCTGGTTTGTAGAATTGTGTATATAACCAGCCTTTAGATGGATTGCAAGTAAGTAGTGTTTTAGGTATTAAATTATACTCATCTAATTTGTATCTTATCCTTGAATTGAGAATAGTTACTGCCTTAGATGTTACCTCAGCACATTCATCTATAAAGCAATCTGTAATTTCTAAACCACCTAAACTTGTAAACTCTGGGTCTGATGGAAAAAAGAATAAATCCTTTAGGTATATTTCAGAGCCA
>TARA_R100000541_G_scaffold194_1_pt1 | contig 26906 bp, 15 predicted proteins | sample TARA_R100000541 | Tara Oceans TARA_R100000541 (sample SAMEA2621416) | marine metagenome | biome: marine biome (ENVO:00000447); feature: surface water layer (ENVO:00002042); material: "saline water (ENVO:00002010), including plankton (ENVO:xxxxxxxx)" | depth 5 m | reverse complement strand
AGGTACTCTTTCGTAACCATTCCAACATTTAGCTGGAGATCCTATATGGTATCCATTATTTCCTTTTACTCCTAGTCCTTGAGGACCTGTTCCTTTTGTTCTCATAATTTATTTTTCAGTATTATCCCATCTTACTTTATTGTCCCGAATATCTACATGAGTAAACGTATTGTACCTACCTATTCCTCCAAAAATAACTTTATCTTTAGCGATAGACTCTTCAACAGCATCAGCCACTTCACTTGGACTCATATCTTTTATAGTTATGTCAGCTGCTTTTCCAAGTATGTGTTGACTAGTATCTTTACTACCTATACTTGAGTTGTGTTTCTTACAACGGTATGCACTGTTAATGTGTATAGCACTATTGAGATCTCTTAACACTTGTAATTCGTCAGACAACTTAAATATGTTTTCAATAACGTCTCTAGTCATTTCACACCCACACTTGCACTTGAACTCATCTAGGTTAAAATTATTTGTTAGTTTCATTTTTATCATCTTTTTTACTTAAAGAAAACCATTTAGTCAATGTATATCCTATGGTTATAAGTAGAAGTATTATCTTCAACCAATCTTCTATGCTAGTGAATGTTGTTACACCAAGTGTACTTCCGTTTATCAAATAAAGTTTAATTTCGTTTATACTCATTGTTTTTATTTTAGTTCTCTTTTCTTAAGTTTTATACCTCCAAGTTTGTTTTTCTTTATTTTTCTTTTTTCTAGTAGACTTTTTTTCTTTTCCTTATTCATTAAGCCTAAGTCCCACTGACTGTAACCTAGTGCTAAGGCTATTGATTGCCACATCTTAGTGTCTTCATCTATAGCAACTCTTATGTTATCTGCTTTCTTAATAGCTCTATCTAAAGGTACATTTGTTATAGCTGAAACAACTTGTCCACCAGCGTAATAAGCTGGATTATCTAAGCCATAACCAGTCATTTTCTCTCTAGTCTTTTTATAACTAAAAGCCCTAGCGGCACTCATTAACTTCCTCATCTTAGAAGACATTGGTGGAGATAAATCTAGTGTTTTTATAGCTGCTTTAGTAAAGTCTGGTCTATCAGAGTCGTTTTGCTTTTTTATTTCAAGCAATACATTCTTAGAAGTAGAAAGTATAGCTCCGTATATACCAGAACCTCTCATTATAGTATCTAACATACTGTTAGCTATTTTTATCTCTCTATCCTCTAACTCGTCATCACCCTCGTCGTTAAAGAAAGCTGCAAATAAAGCCGATTGTAACGCTGAAAATATTGCGTTTTGCACAAAAGTATAATACATCAACTTACTGAGGTTTGTCTTTTGATCCCCACGTCTGTTTATAAGGTCCAGGAAGGACTTTTTTGTCAATCTGGCATATTGCATTGGGGTATTCGCAAAAGCCAATATAATGCGCCCTAATGGACTCGCTTGTTGTTGTGAAACTCTATCAGGTCTAGAGGATTGTTGGTTTTCTTCAGCTGTTTCTTGGAAGTCAAGGAAAGCTTGTTTTTTAGCTTCAAGATCACTCATACCTTCAGACTTATACTTGTTTATTCTATTTCTAATAAAAGAAGCACCACCCATTGCAATAGCAAAACTATCTGCAATTTGTGTTGGTAAGAAACCGGCCTTCAATATAGCAGCTAGAACAGCTTTAGATTTGTTAGTTGCTGTGGCAGCAGCACTTGCTATTTCATCTGCATTTATATCATTCTTCAAACCAGATCTTCTTTGTTTTAGAAAGTCACTATTGAATAACATGGAGAAATCAGCCCAAAACTGTTTTTGATTTGCAAAAGCTTTAGCGGCTTTTATAGGACTATTGTCTGTCCAGTTAACGAAGTTAACTATGGATAAAGTTTGTAGTAATGCTGATCTAGTATTGAAAAACATTATAGTACCAACAGAATCATTTATCCAATTCATAAACTTGTTAGTTAGTTTATTTGATCCATTAGGTCTATTTCTACCAGACTTCATTCTATAAAGCATATCTTCCATTGCTTCAACATAGTTATCTCCAAAAGCGGCTCTAAGCTTGTTCATATTCTTGTCTTGGAATATAACATCTACGTTTTCTTGCCACTCTTTAAGAAACTCTTCTCTTTTTGTGGTATTTATCATGTTTACAACATCAGTAGTAAGAGTACCAGCTAACCAATCTCCTTTTGGATCAGGATACGTACCACCTAGTATTACTTTAACTTGAGTAGCAAACTTTTTTAAATCTGGGTTTGCTTCAATTATAGCAACTAATGCTTTTTGATCACTTTTAGACATTCCTGGTATTTCAACACCCATTAAGTTCCAAAGATAAACTCTAACAGCTACATCGTTAGTAAAACCTGTCTTGTTCACTTTACCGAGGCCTTTAGGAACATTCTTTATCTTCTTTTTCAGATTTGTTATAGTATTAGAAACTCTCTCTTTATATGCTTCGAAATCTCTTATGCCTTTAGCAAATGGATCAAATAGTTTTTCTTTGTAAAAAGCCCTGTGCATTTCACCTTGTTTACCTTTACCTGTTAACTTGTATAATAAACCAGCGAAATCTTCTGCTGAAGGTGGTATGAAAAACTTGAATCTACCTTTTTTATTACCTCTTACTTTACCTTTAGCGTATGAATACTTTTTCTTAGAACCTATACCTGTAACATCTTCTATTATGTTATTGAATGCCTTACTTGGGTTTCTGCTAAATGATATCTCCTGTTCTGCATCTAATGCTCTAGCAAAACTGTTTTGTGAAAGATCAAAAGTAGTATTGTCAATGCGATTATCTAGTGATAAATCAACTTTGTTTGTCTTAGAGAAGTTAATCTCAGAAGTTTTACCAGTTTCAGTATTCATAACAGTAGAGTTACCGTTTATCTCACCGTTTTCATCTCTAGGAACTACTATAGCTAAGTCTTTTGTTGGATTGTCGTTTCTGTCCCACCATTGAGGTTGAGCTGTAGTGTCTTTGTTACCAAGGTTTTTAAGAGAAAGTAATCTACCATCTTTAAATGCTATTTCATAACCTCTAGGCTGCGCAGGTGTATTGTATTGACCTGTGTCAAACTCTCCGTAACCTTTCCAGTCTCTTTTTGATTGTCTAGTCAAATCAGATTTTCCAGCTGGCTTTTCTTCTATATATATAGTACCTCCTTTAGACTTACCATCGTAAAACTCACTTTCAGTCATGTTTGGGTCTTTTGGAAGAAAATATATATCACCATAGTGTTCTTTTTCTACCATCATACCATTTTCGCCTCTAACCATAGTGCTTCCTAAGAAATCGCTATCCTCGTACTCTTTCTTAAACCAACCTTCAGTGTTGTTGATATCAAAATTTCCTTTTACATCTTTATACGTCACTTTACCAGAGGCAAGGAGTACACGTATACCAGAATCGTCTATGTCTTTTTCAATTGTTATACCACCAATAGCTGTTCTCATGGTTTTTATTTCTTCCTTAATACCTACAGGCATTGCACCAAAATCTCCTTTTTCTTTTTGTAGGTGTATTCCTCTTCTTACTTGATCTTCCGTAAAAGCTTTTTCAGAAAATAATACACACCATGGATTCGACTCTTTTCCCCAGTGGTTTTCTAGTATTTTTCTAGCCGCTAATTGACCTTGATCATCTGGATATATGTTAAAAGTTTCAACACCTTCTGGTAGAGACTTTTTATTAAACAACTCTGGAACAGTATTAGGGTCTATTCTTGCTTCTTTAACGTCGTCTTTGAAGTTTTCTATTAAAGTGTTAGGATTATCAACACTCATTGGGTCTACACCCTTTATATTAGCTACACGTATAGCTTCACCTACTTTTGCGGCATCTTCTGGAAATATAACATTACTCTTAGCTATATAGTAAAGCGCAATTTTCTTGTACTTGGATTTTTGATTATCTTTTAATTTAAGCGAATCAACCCAGTTAAACACAGAGCTTATTTGCTCGTCTATTACCTTACTGTCTAGTTCAGATCTATTCTTCTCTAATATAGAAGTGTATTCTTTTCGTATCTTTTTAGAAAACTGTATATCACTTTTACCAGCTCCAACGTCAGCTAGTATTTGAGTTTTAGATTTAGCTGTATTGATGTCCATTTTATTAATCTTGTCTCTAACAACAACATTAGCAACTTTAGTACCATACAACTTAGCTGCACCTTTAAGCAACTGACCTATTCCTCTATCATACTTGTTAAGTTGACCCTTGGGTGTTATGCCCATGGCCTCTTGTACCTCTAATATAGCGTCTGGTGTTATCCTACCTCTGAATTGAGGTTTAAGTCTTACAACTGCTGTTTGAGAAGTAGCACCTTTACTTCTACCCTTGGGTGAAGTTATAGATCTTCTTTTTTTATAAACATCATCACTCTTAGATCTTTTATCTATGTATGGTTCATATAGCAATTTCAACAATAGACCAGGTGTATTAAGAGAATAACCTTTAGCAGTAACTGAAACATCTATTATCTCACCTGTTTCGTTAACATTAACCTCATTACCGGCTACATTAAACTCAGGTAGTGTTTTTATGAAGTTCTTTGTCTCTTCAGACGTTCTAAACAAATCCTGTACACGACCGGCTTCAGACTTTTCAGGATATCCATCAACCCATTTTTTTGCATACGTTAAATTAGCTTGAGGGTTTTCTATCTTATTTAATGGTATACCAAATATTATCTGAGCAACTTTACCAGCGAACTTATCAGCAACAACCTTGAAGGTGTAAAAAGAAAGCTCTTCTGGTTTAACGTCGACAGCATTTTCTATATCTGTCATTTTATCTTTAACGTACCTACTATCTCTCACGTCAATGAGTTTTTTCTCATTTTCAGCAGACACAGCTGTGGTTCTTTCAACTTCTTGATTAGCTATTTGCATCCTGTTTTCTGGATCATCTATTCTACCTAAATAACCATCACCAATTTCTTGCTCATAAAAAGCCTGTCTTTTGGGTCTTATGTTACTATTTACATATGTAGAGAATTTAGATGCATAAGGATTGTATCTATCTAGTATACCCACAAAGAATTTATCAACAAAAGAAATAGCTTCAGCTCTAGATACACTTCCCGCCACCTCTTTGTAGCCAAGAGCAACAACAGCAATAGCTTGATATTGCTTAACTAACTCTGCTTCTTCAGCAGACGTTATAGTTCCTTCTTTGTATTTACGGGCTAGCTTGTTTGCTTCTTTCTTTTTCTTTTTATCTGCCTTCTTATCCTTGTCTTTGCTTTTAGCTTCTTTTTTAACTTTCTTTTTAGTGCTCTCCTTAACTTCCTTAGGTCCTTCTTCAGCAGCTTTAGCTTGGCTTTTCTTAGCCATTTGTATCTTTAACTCTAGATTAGATTTTAGATTTATAAAATCATCTTGATCTAACTCGTATTCTAAATCTTTTAGGGTTTCTAGTTCTTGTTCTAGGTCTGCTACTTTGTTTTTAGAAAACGATATATCTGATTTTGATTGGCTCTTCTTTATATCACCGTCTTTTGAAAGGTTCTGTACAGGCGTGGTCATCATCTTACCTTCACTGTCTATTGCTTTTCTAGCTGCTTTAGTTAGTTTACCCTTCTTACCACTCTTATCATACTCCTTCATGAAGTTGTAGACATCTTGACCGCTCTCAAAAGATATATTCTCAAAACCCTTAGGCTTAAACAAGCCTACAATAGCTCCACCTATTTTTTCCATAGATGTTTTGTCATAGTTTATTTGGCCTTTAGCTAAAGCATCTGAAAATACATTTATGTATTCTGTGGCTACTTTATCAGGTGAAGTATAACCTCTTTCCTTCATCTGTTTATCAACAAATCTTCTCTGTGTAGACGTCATTGCTTTCCTAAACTGCTTTACTATTTTTCCTTGAGCCTGAGTATCACCAACCATAACCTTAAGTATAGGGTGTAACAATTCGTGACTACCAACATTTATAGCACCTGTGTTTCTAGCAACTTCTTTATTTATGAATATCTTTCTACCAACAGCAAAACCAGCTATATTGTTCTTGGAGTCTCTAAACTCTTGTTTACCTTCTTCTTTTACATTAGTAGCTTCCAGAGCTTGTTCTGTTTCGGCTGTAGTTTCGAAAACCTCAACTTCTAAACCTCTTTTAGTAGCTTCTTTTCTTGCAAACTCTATGTTTTCACCTAACCTCATTTCAACTAGCTTAGACTTAGCTGAATCGTATTCTATAGTAAAACCTTCTTTAGCAGATTCATACTGAGATTCAGATATTTCACCTCTTCTTAGTTTCTTATTGAGTTCAGTTATATTAAAAGCAGCTGCATCAGCTAGGTCTGTAAGATTATCTATTTCCTTAACTTGTGCTGGATCTAAACTCTCGTATATTTCATTGCCATTAACTATTGAGTCTGATATTTCGGATTCTTTAGCGTCTATCTTACTCTGTAAACCACGTATAACTGTTGAATCAGTAGCTTGTTTCATCTCTCTTCTGAGACCTGACAATTCATTTATCTTGTTTTCTATAGCCTCGCCATCCACTACAGTCCTTATGCTATTCAATGATTTAGCGGAGTAAGTACCACCAACCATACCTGAACCACCTATGAAACCTTGTATACCTGCTTCCCAGCCTTCTTGACTAGTTACAGCGTCTATAAATGCTTTACCAGCATTAGCCTCTTCTTCTGTTCCAGAAACTCTACCATACTCTTTGTTTACTTCGTCTGCAGCATGTTGCAATATTTCAGTGGACATTTCTGTCAAACCAGAGGACAGAACGTTCATTGTTGCTCTAGCGCTCTTGTTATATATAATTTTTTCAGCAAGATATTTACTACCCATACCTAATATACCAGTGCCTCCACCGGCAGATCCCCTAGTAGCTCCTTTCGCGGCTTTTAATACAGTTCCAAGACCAAACATCTCTAGACCTTGAGAAACCGCTGCCATACCAACTGGGATAGCCGTATCAGCTTCTCCAGACTTTATTAGCTCATCTAAACTTAAACCTAAGTTTTCAGCTTTCATTTCATTAAACGATACGTAGTTTTCAGCGGCATAATCCATAAAGAAACCAGTCATTAAGGTACCAGCACCATAAGCTATACTACCTAACATACTAGTAACAGCATTTATACTACCAGCTATAACACCACCAATGTCACCTTCCTTAACACTGTCTATTATACCTACGGTTCGTTTAGATTCTAATTGCTCTTTCTTGAATGCCTCTATGTTTTTTAAAGTTGCTTCAGATCCTAAGCCCATTTTATCTTCGTCACCTTCCACAAACTTATCTACACTATCTTGCCCAAACACCATGCTAGCAACAGCGTTGGTAGCTATTTGTAATGAAGCATTAGCACCATCATCGTCTAACCAGAATTCCTTTACATCTCCTATCTGTTCCCCTAAGTTAGAGAAAGAGTTTTTAACCGATTGCCAAGCCGATAAAGGTTCCTCCGATGTTGAACCCATATCTCTTGACTCCGCAGCTGGATCCGCACTTACAGAGTCTTGTGGCTTTCCCGCTCTTCTCTCCAACTCATCCATTGTCATTGGTCCTTCTTGCGGCTTATATCCTTCTATTACTGTTTTTATGTTCTCTTCTGATTCACCTGCGTCAATCATTTTTTGAACAATACCATTTAATTCGTCCATTTAATTTCTATATTTTTGTATTAATTCCTCAGCTGTTGGCTTTTTACTAGTAACTGTTTTGTTTTCAGCTTCGCTGTTTCCGTACTTACCTATAAAATGGTTTTTAGCTTTTTCACTTAATTTAGTACTCTGTATATATAATTTATGTAGATCTTTAGGGTTATTAATATCTAACGGTATACCAACAACATCATCATTTGAAGCTACAAATATATCACTGTCACCGTAGTTTCTTTTAAAAGCAGCTAAGCTCTCTGGCTCGTCATCCATATCATATGTTTCCAAGAACATAGTATATACATCGTCTTTAGTTAAATAATCACCTGGTTTACTAGGGTTTATAGTGTTTAAGGTATTAACCATATCTTTTAGTGAAGAAGTAGCTGGGGTCATTTGTGAGAAGTCGTAAGCACCTTGAACCAAAGAACCCGATACAGCTATTTCATCTCTAAGAGCTCCGTTGAATCCTCCGCCACCACTACCTGTCTTAGGTTGCTTTTCTAGTTGCCCAGCCCTAGCTGATTTAGATAAAACATCCATGTAACCATCAATAACAGCTTTTCTTAACGCATCGTCATTTCCAACCTCAAATAGTGAAGGGTCTTGTAAACCTAAGCCACCCTCTATTATAAAGTCATCAGAAGCTAGTGATAATAATGTATCTCTACCACCTTTAGAAACCATGTTTTGTAGTTTTTGACGCGTTAATGTTTCAGTGGCGCCTGTGAGTGCGTAACCTTTATTATATAAGTTTTCATTTAATGTTATTATTTGATCAGCAGCTGTAAAGTCTTTTAAGAAAGCTTTAGGCATTTCTCCGTAACTAGTGTACCTGGCATTTTCTTCGTTCCAAAAAACTAATTGACCTCCAGAACCAACACCTAACTGCGCTTCATTTGTGTACATTTTAGAGGACTCTTCCATGTCACTAGCTGTGTTTCCATCAGATATCAAGCTTTCGTCGTGATCCTTTAGATAAGCTATCTTATCATTCTTATAATTATCCACTTGACTAGCTAAGCTCTTGAAAGATCTATTAACCCTATCTAAAGTACCTTTATATTCCATGTAAAGTGGAGATGAGTAATCATCTATCTTAGATAGAGCATTAGCTGCTTCAGCATATTCATTTCTACCATCAACTAAGAATTTACTAATACTAGCCTGTTGTTCTGATGTTAATTCTGTTAAATCTACATCAGAACTTAGTTGGTTTACATACGTAGAAATTCTTTGATTAGCCGCATTTTTTTTAGCATTTCTAGCAGCTATATCCACGTTAACTAAGTTAGCAGATGCTTGTACACCTTCCATTATCTTTTTAGCTGGATCAGAAAACCTATTAGATCTTCTACGTAGTTTCTCCCCTAATATTAAGTCTTTATTTATCATAATGTATCTTATTGCTATTATCTAGTTGGCATACCTAGGTTTTGTAAGAATCCTCCTTGTCCACCACCAACTCCACCAGCTGCGGCACCAGCTAAAGAACCAATACCACTCATTATAGAATCTTTACCAGCCTGAACAGCTTCGTTAGCAGCTGCGCTTCTTGCTTGTGACATACCAAACATTGTCTCTATTTTTTCTTGCTCTGCGTCTCTAGATATTAATTCACCTTTCTTTTCATACAACTGTAGATTTCCTGCTTGTTGTCTTTCTGCCATTTGATTTTGTCTCTCCTGTCTACCTATATCAGCTGACGCTACTTGTAGGTTTTGATTTTGTTGGTTAGCCATTGATTGAGCTAATGCGGCTATACCTGAACCACCTGCAGCACCTTGCATTTGACCCATTATATTAGATAATCCAGCTTGTTGTTGTTGAGCTTGAAAATCCGCTGCCTGAGTATTAACCGTTAAGTCTTCCATGGTGTTCTCCATGTTTCTATATACGTTAGAAGTATCAGTACCTTCATAAGCTGCTTTCCTGCGCTCTAACTCCTGTGAAGCTGCTCTAGCCTCTCTTTTTCTTTTTCCCGCGCCTATAAGTCCTCCCGCTATCTGCGTTACGCCTCCTATAGCTCCTGTTATTGCTCCTATCATTATTGTATTGTTTTATAGTTTATTATCACACATTATTTACTACTCTCAAATATCTCAGTCCCAACAAGGAACAATTCAGCATAATCTGTAGAGTCATTTTTAATCTGAACCTCAGCATAATAACCTTTAAGCCCACTAGTGTTGACGTCTGCTGTCTTGCTGAATAGTATAAAGCTATTCAATGTTGGTCTTATCTGGTAAGGGTCTATATCCGCTGTAACTGTATATGTTGTTACAGCAGTTACCCGTCCTATTAATACTATATCTACACCGTTTACATCGTTTGTATAATAAACGGTATCACCTACCTGTACAGATACGTTTAGTGGTTGAGTGAATGTTAATGTTATTTCGTCCATGTTTTATTGTTTATTAAATCAATACGTTATCTAAGTCTAGTGTACTGTTGAAATCAACAGCCCCAGGCGTAAGGACTCTTACAACCAGCTTTGCTGTCAGTGTAGAAGGAGAAGCTAAATTGTTTACTACAAAATCTTGACTTAAGACATCAAATATATAATCCTGCGGAGGTACACCACCATCTTGACCTGTCCAAAGATTTGCTGGTGGTGGGTTATTTGCCACGGTTATAGATTGATTAGAGGTTGCTGTCACTGTATATTCAACTGTTGTAGCACTTGTGTAAGGCAAGAAGTATCTAACAGAGGCAGCGCCGGGTATTACATGAGTCGATGTGGTTGTGAATGCGAACGACAAACTTGATTGTGAGTATTGAATAACAGATGGAGTTGATGTCTGCCCATTAGTGGTATCAAAACTAGTTGCTAAATCACCTGTTAATGTGAAATCATATGTTCTATCAACATTTGTAGTAGCTGGAAACACAACACTAACAACAGCTTTACCTGTCCCATCTATTACACCAGACGTGTTCACCACGTTGATATTACCCGGAGTGTATTCACCTGTTAAAGCCCAATTAGCACCTGTTATCCCATATACAGTAAAAGTTCTAGTATCACCTCCAGCATTCACAACCGTACCCGAGTTAAATTGATATGCTGTTATCTCTACGGTGGGATCATAGTACTGGACAGCATTAGCTGTTAATATGAATTCATTTCCAGAAACATCGTCTACCGGGAACTTGTATGAAACAGAAAAAACTACTTGTGTCAATCTTTTTCTACTATCGAGAGTATCAACACTAGTTACTTTATAATCCAATCTATTTCCTTTACTTATTGATAGCACTGGTCTTTTTTCAAAGTAGTGACCAGTTGAAGCTACTACTGCTTGTGTGAAAACCGTTAAAGATGAATCCCATTCACCACTACCGCTAAAGCTAATAGGGAAGTCTGCAGGAGCAGGTATAGATACATTTGTCAATCCACCGCTTTTAGTTGTACCACCTATGACTATAGGTGTTTCAGAAGCATAACCTTGTATACATAGCGCTATTAATACATCTGCAGCAGGCATTACGCTGGGTGAAGTGTACGTTATAACGCAATCTATATTATACACATTCTGAGTAAAAGCAACACCACTTACATAATTAGGTAATGGGTTTATTGCTGAAAAATTGTTAGCATTTATAGAGTAACCTGCATCAGGAGTTATTGTTAAAACTATCTGAGAGTACGAATTAGTCCAATCTAACCCCACCGTTGCAGGGAAACTAACTACATTTACTGTAAAGTTTTGAAAAGCCATAGTAATTGTTTTGTTTAGGGGTTATGGGCAGGCAGTATAATCCCACCCAGTGTCAGATAATAATTCTATTTTTGTAATAACTCCACTTGAATTTGTTTCAATGACAGAATGGGGTTGCCCAGAGCCTGCTCCTAGAGTTTGCCAGAAATTAGAACTGTATGGTAATGCCCCTCCATTCGCTATGGTTAATTGAGCCATGAAGCGTTTGCTGGTTAGTAAAACATATTCTTGGTTGATTTGCGTATAAAGTCTAGCACCGACAGCTGGGACAAACGGAGAGATACTACCAACACCACAAGGCGGTGCTTCCCAAAACACTCTAGTTGAACTGTATTCACGAGTCTTACAGCCGTTGGTGGCACCACTAGAGCAAGTAGGCCTAGAGTCTGCCTCCCAAGTTAACATCGCACCGTATGCTTCACAAAAAGCTTCTTCGGTATTAGCATATTGAGATAGATTAATCGTTGCGCCAGACACATTGTTTATGTAGCTTTCAGTAAAAAACATATTAGCTGGTTGAGGGTAATACGTGCACGGATTATCACAGTCAGCAAGTTGTATGTATTGAATATAAGTTGTTACTATTCCAGAATTATCAAGCACCATCATGAAGTATGTTACAGGTGCAGTTGTAGAATTAGTTGGATCTAGTCCAGCATGACCATTCTGCGCAGTTAAAGTTGATTGTCCATTCGCAAACAAGTATACACCCGCTGAAGTTATTGGAGCATTTGTTGAACTATTGTACATTTGAGTGCCAACTTGTAGTCCGTCACTTGAGAAGAACTTAAATGATACGCTTGTATTAGACATTAAATTGTAGTTTTGACCTTGGCCATCGTAAAAATCGTCTATCAAACACTTAGCGTTTTGAGCTGAACTCTCAGGCTCTATATTAATAGTCTCAGTAGGTCCAACACTAGTCCATGTTGTTATAAATATACGTGTAGTGTCTGGCACAGGTAAGTCTACTACAGTACCTACGACATCTTGCTCTCCTTGGTTACCATCAGGATCCTCTACAATCATTGTGAAGTCTATGTCACTAGCACCACCGCTAACTATGCTGGTAGCTATCTCCCACTGGTCAGTCCCATCATTCTTTGGTGTAGGCTGAGACATCCAGCTAGGCATACCAACAACGGTATTTATAACTAATTGACTAGAAAGATGATCATTATCAAGTAAGGTAATGTTTGGATAAGCCCAAGTGTCTCCGTTTACTAAGTTGTTCAAAGTAGGGACTGCGCTTGAGAAGTAAGGATCGTCAGCTACAGGTATTACCTCAACACTCATTACAGCATAACTACTACAAACATCACCACAACAAGCTCTAACAGTAAATGAACCTGCAGAACCGTTGTAGTCTGTATCTGGATCAAAAGTAAAACTACCAGCAGTGTTGAAAGTGAATACACCACTAGTTGTTGAATCTGTTCCGAGCTGGAAAGTTATAGGTGAAGTACAGGTGTTAGACTGTTCAATATCGAATGTTCCTAGTATATCTTCAACCACTTGAAAACTCTGATTGTATATTACAGGAGGTGATTGATTAGTAGAACAGCTAGGATCCACTTGGTTTATAACACTGTATTGTGATATACCTGGTGCCTCTATAGTAGTAGCTCTACCTATACCTTGCACATTGAATTCACTAGAATCAACATTAGTATCACAATTTGTTTTAAAGAAAGTAGGCATACCTTTTACATAATTAAAGTACTTACCTTCTTTTTTAACAAATTCTTTCATCTCTCCTTCTTGCAAGTCCGTTAATATAGAATTAACATACCATCCATTCGTCTCTGATACAGATGTAGGGATTATCCCGTCCGCTTGTATTTGAGCTAGTGTATATTTTTTACCAGCAACTAGTGATCCATACAAGTACCCTTTAGAATCAGTACCACTATAGTTCAAGGTTTTATATCCTTTTACAACAGCAGGGCTTTCGTTGAATATAGTATTAAATGAGCTTTCATAGTAGGGATTACCACTTTTATTTGTGCTACTAGATGTGTCAGGTCCTATGTTATAAAACGTATTTCGCTTTTCGTTTACTCCATGTTCCCATATTCTACCACTTTTAAACGTGTAATATGAATTATCCAAGTAAGCAGCTGCCTCTGGTATATAAACTTTTCTTGAAGTAAATCCATTTACTGCTTCTTTAAATGAAACAGTTGTGCTTGTTGTTGGGGAAGAATTCACAAACTGATCACATAGGGGATCCTTATTAGATCTATCGAACTTACCAGCACCAAGTGTCTGCTGCCAGTAAGGCGTTAAAGAATTTAATGTTATATTGTAGTTTCTTTTATCAGTATCCCATGATCCTATTATCTTGCTATTTGCAGGTAAGTTGTCTGAGAAGAACGAATGCATGCCATAATCAGATAAATCTGTAATACCATCTCTAGATAATCTTATAACAGAACCTCTAGTTGCGTCTGTGTAGTATATTCTAAACCCAAACTCAGCAAATGACTCTGGATTAGTAGCTATACCATATTCTCCTTGAAATGTTAGAGTTTGCCCTAATACCGCGTTGTTAGATGTTATGTTAGTGTTGCCATCGGCGTTGAATAGAGCATCCTTATTGGCCAATATTTTCATTGACTTGTTTTCACACAGTGTGATCAAATCGGTGTCTCTAGTGTGCAGTTTCTGTATGCTTCCGTATTCTGGATTAACATCTTTAGTTATTGCTTCCGCTTGTATAAACTGGTTTAGGTTATTTGTACCTGATATAGAGTTAAATATCTGCGAAAATATTATACCATTGCTACGATGCTCTTCTTTATATGGTTCGTCTAAAGTTGCAGAGGCTTTAACTCCGTTGTTAATTGTAGGTTGATTAAAATCATCTCTAATGCGATCTGATTCAACACCGTTACCAAATGAATAACAGTTAAAGAAATCTAATGTATGTGGTGTATCAGCATCAAGCGCATCATATACTTTAGGTATTTCCCAGTATATATCTAATTCAGCTGCTTCTTTAGGTTCTGTTTCAAATATAGCTGGATTATTGGTGGTAAAAGATTCGTCGGTATCTAGAGGTTCTATGAATTCTATACCTACATAGTGGTTACTGTAATCAGATAGACCACTACTCCATTGAGAAATTCCGCCTGGGCTATTAATGGGATTCCATTGAACGCTCTCCCAACTATCCATGACATTATATGTTATTGTCCATCTTGTTATTTGGTTAGTACCATCAGCGGGGTCGTATATGTCAATGCCATTATCGTAGTTGTAGGCATATGTTTTTCTCTCACTAGAAGCTGTTACCTGGTATATCGTACCTTCTGGATCTGCTTTACCATTACCGGCATCTACGAACCTAAAAAGCGAACCAACACTGTTTAGTTGAGCGAGTAGTGGTGGATTGTCTACTACGATACCTCCTTCATCATAATAAACACCATAACCACCATTCCAGCTTATTTCCATTGTATTAGATTGAATACCTATGGCTTTTCCCGTAGCAGTAGTATTGCCAAAAGATGATTGATCTATAAACAACCTAGCTCTTTTATTTTGCGCATCAGGTGTTCTCCAAGAATCACGCCAAAAAGGTCTAGTACCGTGATAACCAGTTAACCAGTAAGCGAACCCTAGTGCTTTTCTTACATACGTTCTATTTACAGTATTACCTGCCGCCGCTATCTCTCTACGTATAACGTCGTCTTGAAATACTTTTACAAAAAATCTACCAGTAAACTCTGGTTTGTTTTTAATATCTACTCTAATCAATTCAAGCGATAGACCAGGCACTGCGTTAGTCTGACTATAAGGTTCTGTAGATGTGAAGTTCATGTCTGGACCAAAAGCACCAGAAATAGTGATAAGAACATTGTTAGCCGTGTCTAGACCAAATGTTGATATTTCATAGTAATTACTAACATTACCACCACTACGCACTCTCATTAATAGACCTGATGTAGATCTAGCATCTATACCGAATTGAGCATCGAAAGCATCTTTAGCTACAGCAACTTCATTAACGCCTTCTATAGGAAAACCTACAGCACTGAACTGAGTAGTCATTGTACCCATTGACAGTTTAGTTTCTTTCAAGTAAGTTGGAGCTTCATTCTCTATAGCTATAACCTTATACCTCGCTGTTTCAGTAACAGGATCAGAGGTATCGTGACCTTTTTTAAGTATCAAGAAAGTATCTTCATCAACCTTATTTCTTTCAGCTGATGGAAATGATAACCATAAATTACCATCTTCTGCGTCATAAAATCTATCCAATGCTAGATTATAGTATTCACGAGAAGTCTCTTTAACATAGTATTTAAAATAAGGAAATTGTTTGTTTTGCTCGTAGTACGGTATTAATGTTGAGTTCTGGAAATTAGGAGAAAGTTCAGCTATTAGCTTTGTAGATTTAGCAGCTTCTTCTTTCAAAACAGTTACAGAAGCTGATTTACTGGTAAAGACAGGTGTTGTTCTACCGTATTTATCCATGTAAGCTACACCTACTTGATATGTTCTTATAGACTTAACAGATTCTGCAACCTGCTCTCCATCTATACTTATACCCTCAGGATTACCAAATTCATCTAAATCTACACTTATAGGTAGTGTGCTAGTTGTAACTTTTATATTTGTTTTAAAATTTGAACCATCGCTGTTTAATAGGTTAAAGTTTTGAGTGTAATTGCCAAAAAGCAATCTATTAGCAGTTATCTCCTGTGCTTTTGCTTTTCTTGGTACATTGTCATAGGGTCTAAGTATTTGATTAGACTGAACGACAGATGTTATTATTTCGCTATCAATATCAAAAGAACCTCTATTACCACTTACGATTACAGACCACTCCTCGTCTTCATCCGTAAAAGTGTCTACCACATATACGTTAGAGTTGTTCGTAGCTTTATAAAGTATATCAACCGCTACTACATCTGGATATGCAACTGGATCAGGTACAAAATTAGATATAGACAACTGTCTTATGTTATTGGTCATACCTAAATTGTAGCCTTGACTTGGAGAGTAATCAAAACCACCTGGTATGAATGCTATGTTTGAGAAAGGTGAAAATGCAGATAATTCGTTATTCTTATACTTATACCTGTAACCAAATCTAGCAAATATCATTTCAAAGAATGGTGGTTGTTGCTCCAGTGTTACATCGTATGGAAGATTAGTAAGCGTTATCCCCTCTAGTGGTACACCAATAGAAAGAACTTCAACATTGGCACCTAATTGTGTTGGGTTAGGTTGTACTTTGACCCTTATAACAGCATCTACATCCAAAGGATCGTTAGCTGAGTTGGTTAGTAGAAGTACATCTCCCTCAGCATAGACAGGTGGTGTGTTAGATAACCAGCTTAGAGCAACTGTAGTACCTATAGGTAGTGGCCTAATGGTTCCAACTGGTGCACCTGCAGGAGTGTAATAAAAAGTAGCCAATACATTAGTATCAACATTAGCCCCAGGTAAATCCGTAGCCGGATCTATAGTTTTTGTAGAATAAGCAGTTACTATAGGTGGCTGTAGTGGGTATTTCTTTATTACGGTTATATCATCTTCAATAAAGTCTCTACCGTATATCTGTGAGTGTGTCACGAAGTTAGGTGTAGAACCCTTCCAGTCTTTTATAAATATTTTTTTAGGTTCAGTTTGATTATCTGTCCATATTAAGATACCTTCAAGTATATTAATACCAGTAATTAAATAGTTAGAACTAAAATTAAGTATACCTTGTGTGTCGACAAGTAGAGGTTTAGTAAGCTTAGTTTCATTGTTGTAATAAGCTATTACACTAGTTGTATCAGATGCTATAAACCAATATACATCATTAGAGTTTTCATCTGTTTTAGCACCTACACATACAGGAGAACTTAAGGCTGTAATATATTCAGCATTTAACCACTGGTTATATGCCTTTGTTTTAGGGTTGTATGTTTTATTACGCAACTCTAAATTACCTTTTATGTTCTGGAAAGACCCAACTTGAGAACTATCAGAGGATGCTAACTCTAAGTTTAAAGCATCTCTGTATTCTCCATTAGGCACCAATCTCTCATCGAGATCTTTATTCATTCTTCCCGCTGTAAACTTGTGTATTAATTCAGCCATTAAATATTAGTGTTTTATTTGCTTAGACTTGCCTCTCATTATTTGTGCTATCTCCTCTATCTTTATATTAGATAATCTTAACTTAGCATTTCTTTTAGCCGCTACCATTTCCCTCTTAAATCTAGCAACCATGTATTCTTGTGTATTAGCTCTAGTAGATAGTATAGCGTAGGCTATATACTTGTAAAGTGCTTCTTCAGCGAACTTATGGACAACCATCTCTTCGTCTGTTCCTAAACCGTCTGATATATACTTCAGTGTAACTACTCTACCAGCCATGTTAGAATCAAAGTAAATTATATTAGATATAGGATCTATGTAGAACGTACCGTTAGTCTGAGCGTGTTGTGGATCTAAACCGTATCTTCTTCCGAAGTGATTTAAACCAAGTAAGTCACCTTCTTCAACTCCTTCTTGAGCTGTGTTTCTATTTGTTTGAAACCTCTGTCTAGTCACTGATTCATCAGCTGTTATAATCTCACCACTTTGTTCGTCGAATAAATACTCGTAGTTATCATCTTGAAGTAAAGGCAATGGATTACTCGTCTTTATAGCTGGGTATATTATTCTCTCTATACCATTATCATCAACCCAAACCATTTTCACATAGTTTACATAATCTTTTGGCAGTATAAAGTTCAATGCTGGACCGACTTCAATTTCTTGAGATTTTACAGATGGTAATATATCAAAGCTAAACTCTTGTATCCCTCTCTGTGCGTGGAAAGCAACATCAGTTCTCCTTATTTTACTTATTATCTTATCCTCTCCAACATATGATATTATAAAGTTATTTATTATATCCTTTATACTAGTGAATTGGTATGATCCATAATTTTCATCCCAACTATCCCACACGCCATCAGGCCCTAGGTAGTATTGTTCATCTGTTTGATTTATTAGACCCATATATTAAGATTTTTCTTGTTGAATTGCTTCTTGTTCTTCTGAGTTGAATACTTGGTATAAGCTTAAGTCCTTAACCAATAATCCAGCCATTTCTAATATTTTAATGATTAACTCAGTTTCTTCTGATGGATGTAGTTCAAAATCTACTGAATTGTTAGCATCGTATAGAGCTTCTCCGAAAACCATTTGATAAGCCCACTGCACTTTTGCAGGTTTTTTTATATACTGTAATTCGACCTCAGTAACCTGTGTCACTTCTGAATCTCCGTATATCTTTATGCCATTTGAATTAGCAACGAATATTGGGCGTGTGTTTTTTGGTTTTGTTAAAGGTGAAGAGTTTATATATAAGAAATCATTAGCGTTTATTCTTTCAGCCTCTATTGGCTGAACAGATACTACACCAAAAGGATCTGTTGTAGTATTCTTATAAACGACAGAACCTAACCTATACAAGTTAGCAGGTTCGTCGAAAGATCCTGCAGTGTATGTTGGTTGTATTGATGTTTCAAATATATTTATTTTTTCATTTAAGATATTTAACATGTCGGAATATTCCGTGCTATTTCCAGCTATTCTTCCAAATTGATTTATATCATAAAAGTATTGTTCAAACATGTCTCCTTGAGCATGATTGGCAAATAGATTAAATTCTTGAGGTGTAACATATCCTCTTTGTTCTTTGTTAAGTATTCCTAATACCCTTTGGTACACGGTGTCTATGCTTACGCTCATAATTAATAAGGGAATTTGTTGTTTAAATACTCTTTTCTTTTGCTACACCCGCAGTCTCTACCTGTGGTTTCGCTTATTTTTTCAACCACCTTCTTTATTCCGGTAGCCTTAGTTATGGCTTCAACTGTATCGCCTAAGCCTTTTTTTTTCATATTAAAAGCCATAATGTATATATTAAGTAAATGTAACCGCCCGAAGGCGGTCACTTTACATTGTTATCTAAGTTTCTTTAGTATTGATTTGTAAACTTCCATTCCCTCATCTGTCTTAAAGTATGCAGCTAAAGCTGAATAAGGATGTTCATCAAATGGAACCGTCATTAACTTTCTACTTGATTGACCGTACGTAAACGTTCTCTGGTCAGGTGATAGATTAAGTATTCCAGCCTCTGTAGCTTTAACTCCGATGTTTCTTAACTGTACATTTTCATCGTTAGCTAGTTCTATGAATAAAGCTGGTTGTCTTTTAGCAAATATCATTAGATCTCTCTTCAACTCACTTGAAGATAAACTAGATACAGAACTACCGAACTCAGCTCTTAAAATAGCTTCTGCATGATCTATGTCTAAACTTCTAGCTGCATTTAAAGCCTCCAACTCTAACTCTATCCAATCAAGTTCGTTCTCAGAATCTTGCACTGGGTTGTGTTCAGAATATACTTTATTTAGAAATGGATGGTACAAAGATAGTAACTTTTGTAAGCAAACATCTTGTTTCTTAACTGTTATAAGTCCATCTCTAAGTACTATTCTACCAAGAGTAACTGGTCCTTGCTGCTCGTCCACGAATGGTGAAGCATGATTTGTTGCATACCTAAGCTCTCTTTGATAACCTTTTTCCTTATCGAAGTATAATAATGGTTTCTTTTGACTATGCTTAGAGGGTATAGTGTATACTAGTGGTGATTTTCCAGTTTTAAGATAATATGTTCTATCTTTAAACTCCCACGTTGGTACTTTAATTTCTTTTAGTTTAACCTTAGTTTCAGGTAAAACGTTTTCTAATTCCTGAGGAGCAACCTCAACTTTTTTTGCTGTAGCTTTTTTGTTAGCCATGATATGATATGATATAAATGTTATTAAAAAATTGACAATAGCCTGTTACTATTATATATAACTAGCTAATGTCACAAAATAATATTTACCCCCACATTTTCAGCAGGGGTAATTATTATAAATAATTAACTATCCAGCTAAATCTTTGAATAAGATAAAGTTGTTAGCAGCTTGAACACATAAACATCTTTCAGATAAGAAATGAACGTTCATTGCGTCTTCGTCAGAAGTAAAATTACCTCCAACAGATCCAGTAATCCAAGATTTCATCTTACGGTCATCCGCTTCAGAAGCTCTGTAACGAATATGTAAGAAAGGTCTTGAGATGTTCTGTCCTAACATTTGGTCATAAACTGAAGAAGTTCCAGCAGGTACTAATACCCCTTGAACATCACCAACTAATCCACGAGTTGTAGCGTCGTTTAAGTATTTCCAATCAGTTTTATAGAAGTCATAAGATCCACGACGGAATCCAGAGAATCCTAAGTTAAGTGCCATGTCTTCAGAATTTTCGAATACACCGTAAGATGTCCCTCCAGATCCGTAAGAGTTTTGAGCAGCTAACATATTGTCGATACCTAGTGAAGTTGCTCGGTCTAAGAATAACATGTTCTCTTCAATAGAACCTTGCTTGTCAAGTTCCTGTAGAATAAGATCAAAATCATCTAAACCAGTAGCACCATCAAAATCAGCGTCAGTGTAAACTAAACCTCTTTCTTCTAGAGCTGAAAATAAACCATCAGAACCAGTGATAGCAGTTCCACCACCAAATCCAGATCCTGGAGTAATAGTAGTACCAGCAGCAGTGCGCTCAGCTTCAATCATAGACATTTCTAATTGATCTTCGAAACGAATACGAGCTTCATGCTCAGATTTTAAGTACCATAAGTAACCAGATGTTCCAGCTTCAGTTGTAACTTCAACCCACCCAATTTGAGCAGTGTCAGATCCATTAACTGAATACTTGTCTCTCAAGATAATTGGCTTGTTGTTGAATTGCTCGAAAGCAGCATCTACAGAAGTACCAGCATTTTGAGTTCCTTTTGCATACTCAGAACCATATACGAATACTTTAACATTACCAGAACCTGTGATAGCAGTGGTTTGAGCAGCTCCGTAACAAGCGAAAGTAATAGTAGCAACACCAGCAGCTGTAGCAACAGATTGCACGTATGCTTTGTCAACAGTGAAACCATCAGCACTAGCGATTACAATAGTAGCTCCAGGTCCAATAAGGTTTGTAGAAGCACCGGCATTTGCAGGTATAGTTAAAGATGTTGTCGTAACAATTGTTGCGTTGTCATATGCAATGTGTAGTCGACCTTGTTCAGACCATACTACTTGATCAGATGCCATAGGCATTTCAGCTCCAACCATACGCAAGAATCCAGAGATTGTTCTGTTTCCAAAACGCTCAACTTCTTTCTCATATACCTCTGGTAAGAATTGTTGTGTAAAATCCATGTCTGTTAAAGACAGGTAATTGTCATTAAATAATGTTTGGGTAGGTCTAGGTGTTAAATGTGCTAAAGCACCTGCACTACCAGTAAAAGAACCGTTTGCGGCCATAATTTTTAAATTTTAAGTTATTTTTTTCGTTTAATTCCAAACTTAGAAGTCTTAGAATCACTTACAGCTCGCACTTTAAATCCACCTTCATTACTGACGTTCTCATGTGTCCCTCTAGGATCCATATCAATATTTTTAGACTTCATTATACTATCTCTTACGCCGTCGGCTTTACCTTGTTCGTAAAAATGCTGTGCGATCTTGTCAGGATTCATAGCGGTAAATAAAGACTTGTGATAACCCTTAGCATCTGACATCTCATTTTTTTCATTCAAGAACTTCTTGACAAAATTGTTGATATCGCTTTGGTTTGTCTTTATTTCATCTGCGTTATTTACTTTAAACCTAAATTTCTTATCACCAACGGAGTAATCAAAACCTTTGAACTCCTTAGAAAAGACATTTTCTGTTTTTTTCTTGAACGTAGATACATTGTGTTCAGCTACTTTAGTAGCTTCTTCGTTTTCCTTTTTATAGCGATTGAAAAAGTCAACCGCTTCTTTTTGTTCTGGTAGTAATCTGCTACCACCTTTTATTTCTTCGTAATAATTGTTTTTTAAACCATCTAAATGACTCTTAGCTTTAGCTAACTCTTCTCTTCTAGCTAATTTTTTACGTCTTATATCTCTCTCTTCATCTAAGTCTTCATCATAAGAGAAGTTATCCTCCATTAAAAAGTCTATGTCTTCTCTATCCAAGTGTGGTTTAGTACTATTGTAGTATTCCATCAGTAGTTGATCCTCGTTTAAGTCATCATAGTTTTGATTTAACTTAACATAGTCCTCTAGTGTACCGTTGGTTTCGTTCATAAAGTCGACAACCTTTTGTATGTTGTCTGGAAGATCAATCCCAGTGGTTTGCTCGTGTTCAACAGCTTCTTGAATTTCTTCTGCTAGGTCCTGAGCTTGCTCGACAACCTCTTCTTCTGTTATTTCTTCTATAACGGAATCAAAAACTTCTTCTGTAACCACCGCTTCTGTTGGCTGCTCAATAACCTGCTCAACAACTTGTTCTACGGCTTGCTCTACAATTTCTTGTTTTTTAGGTTGTTCTGGTTCATCAGGCTTATTGAGTTCTGATAGATCAACCTTTATTATACCTTCATCAAATGATATAGGTTTTGTTTCTACTACTGCTGCAACCTCATCGATTACATCAGGCATTTCTTTTGTTTGTTCTGACATGATAAAATATTATATAAGTGTTATTACTATTATTACCTAGGATCTGTGGAATCTAAGTTGAATCCACCACCTAGTACATCATTTCCCGCTGATTCAAAATTCTTTGGTACCTGATTTGTTTGTGATCTGTATTTTATTTCTCCTTGTTGAGTCGCTTCCATTCTGGATCTATCATCTTTTCTATCCTCTCTAAGAACCTCCTCACTTCTTTTTCCACTTGACTCTGCTTGCTTGAGCTTTAAATTCATCTTGAATTCTAAATTCATCAGTTCTTTTTTAGAAGCAACCTCCTGCATCATTTTTTCTTTATCTATAGCGGCTTGAATCTGTAGTAGCTCTGCTTTTTGAGCAGTTATAGCTTGGTTCTTCATGATCTCCGCTTGAGCAGCTACTTGTTGCGCCTGTGCATTAGCATCTGCTTGAGCCTGTATATTTTGCTGTTGCATTTGCATATCTCTATCTTGCTTAGCTTTTCTTCTTATTTTCAATAATTGATTAGCTAGTCTAGTACTTCTTATCTCCCTAAGATCTATTGCATCGTCGATATCTATCAACCCAGAGGATATAGCCGCTTGTATGTTGTTTTCTAACACAGCTTTCTCTTCATCATCAGGTTGTAGTTCTATGAAGATGGCGAAATCGTGTAAATATAGATCTTTCATCTCCTCTAGTACAGCTACATTCTGGTTACCTATTTTTTGTATAAAAGCTTCTTTTGTTGGAGAGTATTCCAATATGTCAGATATTCTAAGAGAAAGATTCTCCGCTAGATCAGACGTTAAAAATAAACTACCATCTAGTATATGTCTAGTAGCCGTGTTAGAATTAGCAGCTGCTATTTTCTGCACACCAACTAAAGCTCTAGCATCTGGAGTACTTCCATCTCTAGCTTCATTTAAACCAGTGACATCACGTATCATTTGAAGATAATAGTTATACGTGTTTATTAAAGCAGATAACTTATTACCACCTGAACCACTTGTTATCTCCTGTATAGGGACTTTACCTGGATTCATATCGCCCTCTTGGGTAAAAGATCTACCTATAACAGAACCTGTTTGAAAGAACATATTTAATGCCTCTTGTGGGTTGTAGTTCGTTCCGTTACCTAAATCTACCTCAGCTAAACCATCTGCATCTAGGTAAACCCCATCAGGAACCATTCTAGATAGCACCTGTTGCAGTTTTAGATGAGTTAGTTGTATCATATCAGCAAAACCAGTTATACGGCTTACAATTGATTCTATGCGACCCTTGTACATCCTAGGCGCGACTATACTATAGTTCATTTTTACTTTAGTAAAATCACTTTTAGGTCTTATCATGTTAGCGGCTAGCTTCCACTCTAAAGTCATTCCACCTAATACTTTAACACCTTCATATAATACTTCCACTGATCTAGATAGTTTCTCTATACCGTACTGATCATATAATTCTGGTGGTGGATTAAATTCATCATCTTTAGGTATTAGCTTAGAAGCACCTGTCGATGTATCTTTTACCTTATAAACTTCGTTGGTGTATGTTTTGTAATTGTAGTATAGGACCTGAACAGTGTTACCATCGTCTTCACTATAGTTTTGTAAGTTTCTATCATATGAACTATTGTTACTATATGATTGTCCAGCTATCTTATTAAGATCTTCATCTGTTAATCCAGGGAATTGTTTCTTCAACTCATTCAAGTGTACGCTCTTAACTTCTCCAACATAATACAAGTCATCAAAATAAGGCGACTCTGTATAAGAGTAAACAACATTAACTGGGTCAACATATTCAACTTTAACCCCTTCGGACTTAGAGAATCTATTTTTGATAGCACCTATACCTATAGTTGTCAAGTCATAATTACATCTTCTTTTTATTAAATCGTACTTATTTCCTTTTAATAAAACATTTATGGCTTGCTCCTCAGCTAACTCAACACTTTGCTTGTAAGTTAATTGCATGTGGAGATCTAACTCTTCTTTGTTTTTAGGTAAAGTTTCTGGATCATTCTCGAACAAATTAATACCGAAATCAGCTTGAACCTGCTCAGTTAGTTGTCTGGTTTGCATATCACGTAGTATGGAGTCCATATACTTAGTACGTTTATCTACACCAAAAGGATCTTGCGAATATGCTTTTATATCAAAAGCTCTATCTGATATACCATTAGTTACTATATCTACAAATTTAGGAATAACGGGTACCGGTTTCCAGTCTAGGTTCAAATAAGACATATCACCATTTATAGATAATTCATCTTTATATTTTTGAACAGGTTGCTCTCCTCTAGAGTACAATCTTAATCCATGAAAAGTATTTCTATTACTTTCAAATCTACTACCACTTCCTCCACTACCGGAAGTGAACCACTCACTCTCTATAGCTCTACCTATTAAGGTGCCATATTTGAGTGATGCTTTCTCACGATCGCTAGCAATCTGGCTTGGAAAATAACTTGTTATTGGTAATTGAGCCATATTTATTGTTATATTATTTTAGAAAATGCACCGTCATTGGTATATCTTGCTATTTTTAAATCTAATTTAGGTCTTTGTATATTTTGGTTAGGTCTATATAAGTTTCTGTTACAAGCCATTATAGCTAAACCAGAACTAATAGCGGCATCAAACTTAGTTCGTTTGTTTATATCAAAACCAGCCCAATCATTTAATGTCTCTGTAAAGTACATGTCACCGTATTGCCCATCTGACTTCAAACCAACATACTTGTCTATATATGTTTCTATAGCAGCTGCATGTGCTTGTTTTATATCCTCACTAGAGTTTGGCATTCCCCCTAATTCTTTCTCGGTTATAGATAACTTGTTCCATAACTTATCAGGTCTATTCATAGAATAACCCCTGTAACCTCTTCTTTTGAAATGATACAATAATCTTGGTTTATTGTTTTCACAGAGTATTGGCATACCGTAAAATACACAAGCCATCAATACGTCTTCAAAAAACATCTCAGCTGTTTGCGGTCTTGCTACATATTGTAAAAAGAAAGTATTGGGAGGAGCATCCTCCATACTGAACTTAGTCAAACCGTGTAGAGCTCCTTTAGAACCTCTTCCATCAGTTGTACCTGATATATCATAACTGTCACACCCAAAAGCGCCCATATGCTCATTACCAGGAAATTTAACTCCATTTTTCAACGTATGACTATTCTGTAAGCTTGAGTTTGGCACCCAAGAAACCTTAAACCTACCACTTGGGTTTGGTGTAAAAATAACCCTAGAGTCTTTTATACCGCTCTCCCACTGAAAATTACCAGTAGTTATAACATTACTATTTTTTAGATCTTCGTTGTAATCAATTTGTTCGTATATCTTAACTAGATTGAATAAACTGTTTTTTGTCTCATCTCTAAAAGCGTGCTCTTCTGTTCTAGGAAACTGTCTGTAGAATTCATTCAAAGCGTCTTGGTCATTTCTTAAACCATCTGCCTCATTGTTCCAGTTCTCTATGACACCCATTTCTATAACGTCACCATATGTATCTAGAACTTCTTCTGTTGGTGTATCGAAAACCGGGTGACCATATTCATCTATAAATCCTTCGTAGTTCCATTCCATAGGTATAAACAAGGAATATAAGCCAGAGGCTGTTTGTCCGTTTCTATTCCTATTAGACGTATTAGAGCTATTAAATAATTTTTTAAAATTAGCACCACCTTTATCTAATGCATTCGATGTTGAACCCATCATGCACTTACCTATAATTCTATTACCTAGTCTCAAACATGTTTTAGTAACTCGCCAGTTATTCAGTATGTTATCAGGTCTCTCCCATTTTCCACTTTCATCATGTACTAATAGTTTTAGTTTTTCCCCATCGTACGAGTTGTCACCTGTATTTTTCCAGTCAATCGTTGTGTCGAGACCTTCGAGTTTTTCCGTAACCTGTTTTGATTGTATTGATTTCCTTGTAAGTCTAGATGCTGGGATTCTGTATGCGAGTTCTGTTTTGGGACGGTCCATTCCGTCTTGTATTGGTTTAAAGAAGAATGGATAGTTAACCGATATTGGTACA
>TARA_R100000541_G_scaffold13587_3_pt1 | contig 27619 bp, 28 predicted proteins | sample TARA_R100000541 | Tara Oceans TARA_R100000541 (sample SAMEA2621416) | marine metagenome | biome: marine biome (ENVO:00000447); feature: surface water layer (ENVO:00002042); material: "saline water (ENVO:00002010), including plankton (ENVO:xxxxxxxx)" | depth 5 m | reverse complement strand
CAGTCTGATTTTTCTTGGGAAACGGCAATACCCTACGCAGTAGACGCGTATAAAAAATCTAGGCAGTACACACGTGCAGAGGCTAAAGCTGATTTAGCTGCTGAGTTAGGTATAAGTGTTGGCGAAATAGACGAAGAGGTTTACGGTACTTACCTAGACGGGGTAGTACAGTTAGACGGTAATACAGACGCTGATGCAACGGGTAAAACCCAAGTAGAAACCGACATAACTAGCGAGCAGGAGGTACGAGACTACTTATCAGACTACACACTAGGTGAAGACTTTAGCTTTGATGGCTTAACAGGTTTAGATGTTGATTTAGACGACGCGTTAGGTGGCTTTAAGGCTAGTAATAGAACCACGGCACAGAATCAGATTGCGGCAGACTTAGGCACTAAAGGGTGGGCAGATGCTTCTAATGCCGATATAGCCGAGGTACAGGGCTTAGACTCCGCCGGACGTGACGCGTGGATAGCTGAAAGACAGTTTACTGAGCAGCAAGCCATTGATGCGTTAGCTGCGCAAGGTATAACCGCAGACCACCCGCAGTTTCAGAGTTTAGTTGACCAGCTAGTAGTAGACAAAGGCGACGCAGGCACACCTACTACGCAGGGTGAATTAGTAGACAACCCAGAAGACGAGCTAATAGATCGGTACATAATCACGCAAGCTGAGATAGACGCTGAGATGGGCGGGTACTCTTACTTTGACTTTGCCCAAACACCTTTGGGCGTAACGCCGGGTGTTGCGGACGACACCACGTTAGGAGGTCTAGTACAAACTCACGTAGAGGACAACTACGTACAAGCAGATGCAGCACGTGAGGCGCTAAATGGTATAGCTGGTGTAGACGCATACGAGCAAGACCTTGATGGCAATTACGTAATAACTGACGACCAACTCCTTGGTATGGGACTTGCTGGGCAGTACGACCCAACAACCCTAGGTACTAAAGTAGACGCTGCTACTACTACAGAGGAAGAGGTGATAGCAGCCTTTGGGGAGAACTACAACCCTACAGATGCAGAGATAGCACGTTACATGGGTCTTCTGCCTGATGGTGACATAGGTACTACTATACCAGCATACGTAGCTGGCCGAATGGACACGCTAGTAAGTGACGTAGGTGACTTATCCCTTACTGTTAGTCAGTTACAAGACCAATTAAACGGTGCGTTGGCCGACGGTGGTTCGTTAGACCAAGCAGTATCTAAGGTAGCTGACGACCTTGGTATAGCCGAAGATGCGTTACTCAAACTAATCGGTGATAACTCTAACAAGTTCGATGACCTAGAGGCAGCGTTTGGTACGCAAGCAACAGGTGACCAAGAAGCAACTGGTATCTGGGCTAACATAGCCGATTTAGAAGGGGATGTAGGCGACCTACAAGATGAAGTAGGAGATATACAAGACGCGTTCGGTACGCAGGGCACCACTACCGCAGGGGAAGATGGGATACTTGGAACCGAAGACGATGTAGTCGTATCGGCAACTGGTATCTACGGTATTATCGACCAAGTCGCTCAAGGTGTTTTAACCAACGAAGAAGCGATTGCTGCGTTACAAGGGGCAGTTGGTGTGCCCGCTACGTATGCCGGAGACGGCGTTACTGTTCTTACACCTGCAACTGGGATATACGCTCAGTCAGGAACGGGCGTCAACGCTGAAGTATTACAAGCAATAGATGCTGTATACGAATACGTAGGCCAAGCTGACTTTGCGTCTGACACTACGGTACAACAAGTAGCTGACCTCTTAGGTAAGCCTGCCGACTTGGTAACTCAAGATGACATAGACATGGCAACGTCTATATTCGGCGAATTTGAGGGTACGTACCTACCTCTAGCTGACCCTGCTCCTACATATGCAGAGGGGCAAGTCGATAGTTATGATGTAAACAACGACGGGTATATAGACCAAGCAGATGTTGATTTATTGACCGAATTATACGGTGGTGTAGATGCTGCATATAATAATGTTGTTGAGGGGTTGTCAGAAGGTTCTAGGTTTGCTAGTACTGGCGTTTTTGGTATACTCGACCAACAAAATCGTAACCAAGCTGCGGCTAACCAAGCGATTATAGACCAAGCTGCGATTGACGCGCAAACACAAGCGGACATTAATACGCAGACTAATACGCAAATACAAGCGCAAATACAAGCGCAGCAAGATGCAGAAAAACGTTCTCTATTGTACTCTTTAGCAGCTAGTCAACCACAACAGGCTGCTGTAGAGCCACATGTAGCGCCGTTTAAACAAAGATACAACTGGGAATCTATTTTCTCAAGCGAACAAGAAGAAGCCGACCGCGAGAAAATATCTCCTTACGGTGGGTACAGTCCAGAGCCGGAACAAAGTACTAAAGCAGCCGCAACTGGTGGCCTTATAACAGATGAATCAGATGAGCTACTAGCTTTGCTAGGGTTGGAGTAAGAAATTATGGGTTTTAGTTTAAAGCAAGCGTACGATGACTTTGGCGGCAGTGTCAGAGAGTTAGGCGGGGATTTTTATAGTTGGGGTACCAGTAAAGAAGGAGCACAGACACTACTTTCTTTGGGCCTGTCCTCTGCTTTTGGTGATGAGCTTGCCCGTAATCCTGCTAAGGTAGGGTACCAAGGGTCTATCCCAGACTACACCATGGTACGTGAACGTGTGAACCCCGTAGCGGCACGTAACATACCAAAAGATGCGGCAGGCAGACCGGGTTTAGGCGGCGCTAAAGCACGTCGATTCTTCTCCGATGCTAAATATATAGAGGACGCTGGCGGCCTTAGTGGTAGAGAGAAGAGAGCTGCCGTACTAGCTGACGACCCAACAATCTACACAAAAGATACCCTTGGTGCACAGTACAGAGACTTGGTAGCGGGCGATAAAGTTTACACTCCTGCCGAACAAGCAGTTAACCCCTCACAATATGGCTACACAGCGGACGGGCGTAGGATATTCATCCCTGATGAGAAAGCTGCATTCTTAGGGCAAAGAGAACGCGTGGCAGGCGGCAACCAAATATTAGGTGACGCTTACCAAATCCCACAGGTGGAAGACGTAGACCCTGACTCTCCAACGTTTGGCGAGATGGTAGACGACCCTGCTTATAGTACTTTCGCGGGCCGAAATATATACGGACTCGATTACTACGACGACAACGGCACTTTAACTTTTATTGACCCCAATACTGGGCGACAAGTAGATCAAGCAGCGATTAGTGCTTATGATGCTGACGCTGTTTACGATGACGAAGGTTATGCGACCGAACTTGCTAACGAAGGTGCTATATTTAATGATGACGGGTACTTGATTACGGAGTTAGGTACACAGCAGGAAGACAAGTCGTACGACGATACAGGGCGGGAACTTGCAAGTGATGCTGAGTACTTCACAAACTTAGAAGTCGCGCAAGCTCAGGCTAGGAATCAGGCCAACACGCTAGGTGGTGTAGCTGGCCAAGCAGGATTAGCAACGGGTGGTAAAGTTATGAAATATAATAACGGCGGTGGTGTCGGTGGTAGACTAAAGAAATTCGCTAAGAATGTAAGTAATCCTAGTATGCAAGGCATAGGGTACCTAAATGGGTCTACCGATGGTATGGCCGACGAAGTGCCCGCTACTATAGGAGGTGACCAACCCGCTGCGCTAAGTGATGGCGAGTTTGTTATAACTGCTGACGTTGTATCTCACTTAGGTAATGGTAATTCTGAAGCGGGTGCTAAAATTTTAGAAGGCTTCATGCGTGATATTCGTAAAAAGCGTACGGGCACTGAAAATCAAGGTAAAGAAATTAACGCTAAGAAAGAAGTAGCAGGACTCAATGCACAAGGTATTGGCTTTGCAAATGGCGGTCAAGTTAAGAAGTTTCAAGAAGGCGGCCCAGTTTCGGGTGTAGACAGTACGTTTAGCCCTATAATGGGCGACTACTTAACTAACATGTTAGGTAAAGCAGAAGCTGTGGGGGATAGCCCGTATGAAGCCTATGATGGCTACGGTGCTACTTATACAGACATAGTTGACCCCGATACTGGTGAAGTAACTGGTTCAGAGCTAGACGAAGCGGGCATATTGACTGCCGGTTCTTCTGCGCTACAAGACCAAGCGTTTACTTCCGCAGGTAACATTGATACTCGCGGGTTTGGTGAGCTTAGTAATGAAGAACTAATGGGCACCGCTACTGGTGGAACAGATCAGTATGGTAACCCTATTACTGAGGGGGGTTTAATGAACCCTTACATCCAAGGTTCTCTTAACCCGCAGCTTCGTGCAGCACGAGAAGAAGCAGCTAGGCAGGAGGCTGAACAGAACGTACGCATGGCGCAATCAGGGTCATTCGGTGGTTCTCGAAACGCGATTATGAGTGCTATGCTGGCACGAGATTCGGCGCAGAACCAAGCAGACATTGTAGCAAAAGGCTACAACACAGCCTACGAGAATGCACGTAATCAGTTCGGCGAAGACCGTCAGTTCGGTTTAGACACCATACAGCAACAGGCTGATCTAGGGCAGACTCAGACGGATATACTCCAACGAAACATTGATGCCGACAGAACCGCGTTTGAAGATGAGCGTGACTATGAAGCTAAGGTTCCTCAGTACTTAAACGACATGTTGCAGTATTTACCACTTGGCTCTACAGCTCAGCAAGCTAGTTCAGACAGTGACCTAGCGACACTACTGGCTAATACGGGGTCTATTAATGAGTTGTTTGGTGGCGTTGGTGGTTCAGAATAACTACTTAATTAAAATTTAAGAACAGAGCACATATTATGGCGATGACAGGTGGTATAGGTAACTTTTTAGGGGCAGTTGATAAGACCGCTGGTGTAAATGCGGGTAACCCTAAAAGACTAGAGGGCGAACTTGGTGGGGGTAAGAAGCAACCCACGGACATGGTTAAGGCTATTGCTTTACAGCAAGTTAAGTCTGACTACGAGGCTGCGCAAAGAAATACTCAAATGCAGATGGAGCAGTCCCCTAAGAATATAATGCAGCAGCGCGAAGAAGAAGTAATGAATCTCGCCATGCAACAAGTTATGGGTGACGCTAAGACTGGGCAAGAAGTAAACCAGAGAGCGCAGGGCAAGGCTCAGAAAGGTATGTTGAAAAACGCTGTGGCCCAACAACAGCAACGAGCTGTGCCACAACCCATGCCGCAACAAAGACCCCCACAAGGTATAGCTCAACAACAAGGTATGCCACAAGGTATGCCACAAAGACCACAAGGTATGCCAGCACCACAAGGTATGCCAACGCGAAGGGCTGCTACTGGCGGTTTAATGCGCTACGCCGAAGGTGGTTCGGTAGAGGAAGAGAAGAAAAAGAAAAGTTTTATCGACAGAGCTAAAGAGAACCCATTAGCAACCGCAGGAACTATCGCGGGTGGAATAGCTATGGCAACCCCAATAGGTAGGGGTGTAGGTTTTCTTGGTAAAGGTGCAATGAAAATCGCACCAAAAGCAATACAAGGGTTACGTAGCCTAGGCAGCAAAGCGGTTAGTAAACCTAACCCTAACATCCTACAAGGCGCAACACGTAAAGGTACGCCGCTATCACCTGATCGAGTTGTGTCTCCTAGCAGAATCGCAGGTACAGCCAGTGCAGGACTATTCGGCGCTGATGCCTTAATGGGCGGAGAAGAAGCTCCAGCTCCAGCTCCAGAAGCAGCTCCAAACGTAGAAGCAAAAGATAAGGGTATTGGGTCTGTAGGTGCTAAACCTAAACCGCCGCAGCTATCTGCGCTAGAACAACACCGCCAGAATAAACCTGAGCTACCGCAACAGGAAGAAGCGAACTTTACCAAGCGGTTTAATACCTTCGCTATGAACCTAGCCGATACTCCTATGTCTAGGGCGGCAAAAGCGGTACGTGCAGAAAGTGCTGAGATGGCTAAACAGGAATTTGCAAGGGCACTATCAGAACGAGAAACGTGGGCGATAGAGCTACAGACGTTGACACAACAAGACATAGCTAGAGTTGGTAACCTAAAAGACTACGCGGTTAAACTTCAAACGACAGCAGCGGGTATATCTGAGGCGTTAACCAAAGGTTCAGGTATTGATGGCCTACGCATGATGGCAATGCAAGACCCTGATAACAAGGAACTACAAGCTCAACTAGCTAAGGCGCAGGAAGAGTTAAGAGAAGGTATTATGGGTGCGTTACAAATGAATGGCCTAGCGGATAAAATACGAGAAGTAAACGAAGCGTTGAAAGACTCCCTTGGTATATCCGGCCAAGGTGGGATAAACTTGAGCGCTGAAGATGAACAGCTAGTAGCAAACTTCTCATAACAGGTTAGTACCCAATGGCTTCACTAGAACAAGTACATAAGGCGTACGAAAACGCTAAACTTGCGGGCAATGTTGAAGCCGCAGATCGGTTACAAACTATTCTGTATAAGGGGATGGGTGTTAGTCCCCCTAAGAAGTTTGAACCTATACCTGAGAAGTCCGGCGTTATTGGTAATACCCTAAAAGGTATCGGCTCAGGTGCTGTTGGGGTTATTGAATCCGCTGCCCTCGGCGCAGCTACCATGCTGGATGAAGAGGCCGAGCTTAAAGCCCGTGAGAAGATACAGTCCGTAGCGGATAAGTTTACCCCCGAAGGTGGAGATAAAGACTCTAAAGCCTATAACTTAGGTTCAGGGCTTGGCTCTATTCTTGGTACAGGTGCAGCTACGTTAGCAGGCGGGGCAGTTGGTGGAGCTAGAGGTGCTATTGCAGCAGGTACCGCCGCAGGTGTTGGAACCCAAGTAGGTGAAGCGAGTGAACGTGCCCGTGCCGCAGGTGCCACACAAGAACAACGTAACCGCGCAATAACTAACCCGATGATCCTTGGTGCGGGTTTACTAGAAACCATCCCCTACCTAAAAGCTGTCGGCAAATTTAGTAAACCTACTGCCAACAAGTTAAACACAATGCTTGGTGGCGACAAAGAACTCAAAGGTCTACTTGACCGAGCTAGAAGTGCCGCAACCACTGGTGGTATAGAAGCTGTACAGGAACTTGCCCAGAACACCGCGCAAAACTTAGTCGAACAAGGCTACAACCCAGACAGAGAACTTACTGAAGGTGCCGCTGCGTCTGCCGGATATGGTGGAGCTACAGGTGCTATCTTCCAACTATTTATAGATGTACTCCCGGGGAGAAGAAGAGGTGCTACGTCACAACGTGATGAGACAAGTCCAGAGCCAGAGACGGACGTACAAGATGAAGCTGTCGAAGGAGAATTTAGCGAAGAAGAAATACTTGCCGCCCAAGGCGAACTGTTCGACGACGAAGCCGCACCCATACCAGAAACTACAGCCCCAGTAGTAGAAACTAAAGAAGAGAAGAAAGAAGAAGCTCCGAAAGCAGCGCCAGTACAAGGTGACCTGTTTAGCGAGCCAGAGGCAGAAGCGGAAGTAGTGCCTAAAGCAAAGCCTAAATTAGAAATCCCTGCTGAAGCTAACGCCAAAATTAAAGCCGCTATCCGGTTCCAAGCGAAGGGACAAGTATCACCAAAGACTAAGGGAAAACCTAAGCGTGCAGATGTCTTAGCGAAAGTAATAGAAGATAACCCTACCGTTGTTGACGAAAAACCTTTGCGCCAGTTGTTTAGGAAGGCGCTAACAGGGGCGGGCTTTAAATCTACTTCCCCTAGTAAGAAAGAGCGAGAAGCTATACAGGCCAGAGCTACAGGAGGCACACAAGATGCAACTGGAACAACAAGAGATAGAGCTAGCGTTCAGAGTGATACAGCAGGCGTGGGTGACAAAAAACAAAACATTCAAGCGCCCGCCGGAACTGCAACACCTAGAACTGGACGATTGGAAAGTGTTGATCTTAGCCCTTACGGAACTACAGTGGGAGCAAAAACAAAACAGGCTACACTAACACGTCCTCGTATGGGTAGAAACGTACCCGCCCCGGGGCTAGCCACAACTACTACCACACCTAAACTTGTTAGTGAGCGTATGGGTGCCGCAGGGCGGATGGAAGAAATCCGTAAGACTGGCTACAGAGATGAAGTGCCTGACAGCCAGAACCCTGTCACTGATGCCGATAGGCAGGCGGTTAAAGATATAGTTGCTAAAGGCAAGGTCGCTAAGACCAGAAGGAAAAAAAGTACCGCTGCTAAACCACCCGCTCGTAAGCTACCTGAAGTAGTACAGGAATACTTAAAAGATGTTCCTGACCCCATAGACGGGATTATGAACGCTATAAACGATGTAGCGATAGAAACTACAAGACCTGCAAGGGAAGAGCTAGAAGCCCTAGACCCTACTGTTGCGGGGTTACGAGAGGCTAGAGATGTAGCTTCGGCTGAGAAAACGCTAGCGTGGGCTAAGAAAAATATGTCCCCAGAAGTCGGTAAGTTTATCGACAAGAAGCTAGCGGAGAAAAAGAAAGAGTTAGAAGAAAAGCCTCCTGTTGATAAACTGTTAGTAGATGCAGACCTCAAGGAACGGAGGAGAAACCGTAAACGTAAGCTAGAGCAACAAGAAGCGCAAGAAGAAGTGCTTGACCAAGCACAGTTTGAAAAAGCAGAGAAGCAGCTACTCAAGCAGCTAAACGAAGATGTAGACGAGGATAAGCAACAGAAGACCGTAGCGGCGAAAAAAGTCGTAGACTACATGCGTGTTACTGAAGGCTTTAAGAAGTTTGCTACCCTACCTCCTAAGCCTAAGAAAAGTAAGGCGCAAAAAGAAGTAGATGAAGTAGTAGAGACGCTAGAAGAAATAGAAGTCTACGATGCGATAAACGATGTTGCTGCGGCTGAGTTAGGTATAGACCTAAACATAGACGGCCTTCCTTATATAGGTAAAGACATCGAAGCGCTTGGCATAGACTTGAGTCCTGAGATACTTACGCTACTTAGGTCGGGCAAGTTAAAAGAAGCATTGGAAAAAATAACGGCGCTACCTAAAGTGACCCCGCGAGTAAGGCAAACTGCCAAAAAGTTAGCCGAGAACATAGGGGACACTAAAGTATTTGTTGCAGATGGCCGCGTTAGGAACAACTTATACAAGGCATTCAAAGCCAGACAAAAAGTAGACGTTGAAAGGTATGGCGAAGGCGCTAAAACTTTAGGGCTGTTTGTAAATACTGACTCGTTTGGGGGAATAGACAACACTATTATTCTTGACCCAGAGGGACTTACTGTCCATACGTTGCTCCATGAAATGACCCACGCTGCAACATACGAAGCAATTATAAACAAGAAAGGTAGTCCAGCGATTAAGCAATTGGAGGCGTTGTATAAAGAAGTTAAGGACAAACTACCTACAGCTTACGGCAGTGAAAGCCTACTTGAGTTTGTAGCCGAGGCATTTAGCAACCCGAGTTTCCAGAGTGACCTGTCTAAGATATACACTAAGAAAGACTTAACGCTTAGCGCGTGGCAACGTTTTGCTAATGCAGTAAAAAGACTTTTAGATAGTATTCTTGGGCGGTCTACTAGCGCTATATATAGAGGCAAGTTAAGTGACAGCGAAAACGCTTTAAATACAACTGATGCCCTTATCTTACAGATACTACAACCCTCCAAAAATTCTGGCACTGGAGTAACTCTCGCGCACATGTCTACTAAAGAAGGCGTGCAGGCGACAATGGGTAACCTAGGTAAGATACAGAAAGCCTTTAAGCCTATGACTAAGGCAGATGGTTCCAAGTTTGGAGACAGTGCTGTAGATTTTGTTACGGGTTCTCCCCGTAAGTTGGGAGGCGCATTGCTAGAACTTGCCCCCATGCTAGCTATGGTAGATATAGCCACCAGTGCTAACGCTAAACTAGGTAAGATGGCCAAGTCATTAAACGATGCTTTCTTAAAACAACGTGCGGACATAAGAGAGTCGGATAACGACCTTAACGTAATAAAAGGCGAGTTTGCTAAGTGGGCGGATAAACAAGACGACGCCACGATAACGCGCTTCAACGATGTAGTGTACAGCTCCACGACTAAGCAGATTGATGTTGCTGAAAAGAAAGCGAGTGACTATACAGGTGACGACCTTATCGAGTTTAACCGGCTAAAGAAAGAGTGGGACGCTCTTGGCCCAGATGGGCAGAAAGTTTACAACGACATGCGTCAGGCTTATAGAAACCAATTCGCTAGACTAAAAGAAGCTATCTTCGGTGACATAGATAAAGCTAGTACCGATGCGAAATCGGCGACGCAAGTAAAGAACTTGCTGACCAAACGACTATTCGAGAAGACTGAGTTGTCGGTTTACTTCCCGTTGTTGCGTGAGGGTGAGTATAAGCTAGTGTACCAGCTAAAGACTGACAGAGAGAGTGACGAAGACCAGACACAGGTAGAGATGTTTACTACTAGAAGAGCCATGAAACGTAGAATGGTAGAAGTAGAAAACGACCCTGAAGTAATTAAGGGTAAGGTATATACCTATGAAACAGGTAAGAAGTCTATTAGTGGTGGGGCTGTAGTGCCTCCTACGTCTTTCGTTAACACTATACTTGTACAGTTAGATGCGGCTGGGGTAGACAAAGAAGTATCCTCGAACATACTTGAGCTGTACATAGATTCCCTACCAGAATCAGCTTTCGCTAAGACTATCCGTAAACGTAAGAACATTGAGGGTTACATACCCGATGCCCTGTATACCTTTAATAGGAAAGCGTACGACATAGGCAGACAAATTGCTCGCCTAAGTAACGCCTCTAACCTATCGGCTATACAAGGTGAAATAAACGAGTTCGCTAAGCTAGAAGAATCGACCATGCAGGAAGACCCTAAACGTAAGGGTAAGGTAAACGCGTTTAACGACATCGTGAACCAGCTTAACCTGCGTGCTAACTACGCTAGAAACCCTAAGACTGAGTACCAAACGCAAGCGCAAGCAGTTAACCGCCTTGCGTTTATGTACACCATAGGGTTTAACGCCTCGTCTGCTATTGTCAACATGTCTCAGATACCGCTGTTTATTATGCCTTACCTGAGTGCAGAGTATGGTATGGGTAGCACAGGCAGGGCTTTAAAAGACGCAGGTAAACTTATTACTGCGAGTAGTTCGCTGTTTGGGGTGTCAACTAAAGACGGTAAGAAGTTAGCTAAGTCTCTAAAGCGTAGAATCAACCGTAAAGATGACGTTACAGAAGATATAGAGTTTGAAGGTAAAGCTAGCTTAGAGAACTACTTTATTGCTAGGTACGATAAAGCTACTAACTCGCATGTGTACGACCTCCGTGACGACATAGAGTTCCCCAATGCCGAAGTTAAAGCGATGGTGGAATCAATACAGCCGTTAGTACAGGCTGCGGCAGACGCTAACCAATTAGATCAGTCTGTTATAGGCTCAGAGATTAACGTCGATCAGTCGGGGCAACAACGTGGTATTACGGACAGTGCGACTAGGCTAGGTGCGTGGGGCTTCCATAATGTGGAGAACTATAACCGACAGATTACGTTAGCTACCACCTACTTATTGGCGCTACGTAAGTTAGAGACGGACAAAGGAAGACCTGCTTCGGTAGAGGAAAAGCAAGACCTAGCGGCTAAGTCACTGACTAAAACGCAGGAACTTAATGGAGGCTCAGTAAAAGAGACAGGCGCTAGACTAGCGCAGACTGACCTTGGTAGTGTTGCGTTGATGTATAAGAACTTTGGTATACAGATGTACTACAACATGTTTAAGTCTTTTAAAGTTGCACTAGACAGGGACAATAGCTACACCAAAGAAGAACGGAAGATAGCAATGAAGCAGTTGGCTGGCGTGCATCTTACCTCGTTGTTCTTTGCAGGTGTTCAGGGCATACCGATATACGGTGCAATTAAACTAGTAGCTAACATGTTTATGGATGACGAAGAGGAAGATTGGGATTCGTACGTACGTAGGAACATAGGCGAGGGTTGGTACAAAGGTGCGGTCACTAAGTACTCAGCTGCGGACGTGTCTAAACGTGTTTCTCTTGGGCAGTTGTTGTTCCAGACTAACCGCTATAACCCAGATGCTTCAGTAGAAGAAGATATATTCTTTTACCTTGGTGGCCCTGCATGGAGCACGTTATCAGGAGTAAAACGCGGCCTTGAAGACTTTAATCGGGGTAACATAGAGCGTGGCGCTGAAGGACTTGTCCCTGCGGCATTCCGTAATGGTTGGAGAGGTCTTGTTAGATACAACCGCGAGGGTGCGAAAACACGTAGGGGCGACGTTATATACGATGACTTTAGCGCGGGAGAGCTTACTGGACAGGTACTAGGCTTTGCCCCTCGTGACTACGCGTTTAAGCAAGAACAAAACATGATGAGTAAAGGCATTGAACGTAGTATAGGCGAGAAACGTTCCGCCCTACTTAAAAAGTATTATATAGCCAGCCGCAGTGGTGATTGGGAGGGGCGTGCAGATGTGGTTAGAGATATAACTGCGTTCAATAAACGCCACGGCCCTACGTACGGTTCTAAGGTGTACATCAGCCCCGAGACTATCGACAAGTCTATGAGCCAGCATATGAAGCAGTCGGGCAAAATGCACAACGGGGTAACTTTAAACCCTTCATTAGAAATTGGGCTACGAATGCAGCAGAACGAGTGGGATAAAGGTTGGCAGTTGTTTTAAAAACTACGTTACACCAGTGGAGGGGGACTAGTGTAACGTAGCACACTTCTAGGAGAATGATTCTGGACGCCAGTGAACGCCAGTGAACACCAATGAACACCAAAATCACCGCCAATGTATCATAAAGTCCGCCAAATTCGTACCCCTAAACGCCCGTTTTCTACCCTAATTTTGGTTGTAACTTGTTGTGAGCTATTGTCAGTTATTGTAGTTAGTTGGCGTTTGGCTAGGGTAGTATTTATACAGGGGATAAAAAAGGATGACCCTACTACAAAGGCATCCCAGTTTATCTCCACCTTTACCCCGTCAGGGTTAAGATCGTACGTTCGCAGGATGTAGTTCACTGAGCATAACCTCTTCAGGTACATTAGCGTCACAATCGACAACAATACAATCTGCCGGTGGTAGCTGCATCTGCGTACCTTTCGTGATGCGTACCTTTTTCTTCTTAGCGCCTAGCTTGTCTTTCAAGTCTTGCACTAACTGCGTGTAGTTTATTTGTTGCTTACCGCACCATTCCTTTAACGGCTTAGGTAACAGGTACGCCCGCTTCAAGTCAGTCTCGTACCTACCAACCAACTTGTTAGCACGTGGCATCATGTCAGGGATGACTAGAGAATCTAACCCATTGTTTTGTTCTCCACCTGATCTGGCAGTACTCTTAATCCAAATCATGCTGTTGAAGTGCTCGCTCATGTAATCGTTCAACATTTGCTCTATAGATACAGACATATCTTCTACCGTAGCTTTGTTTAATCGTAGCTGCCCTATTATCCACTTCTCCACCGATGGTAGGTCGAAGCTGGTCAGCTTTAAGTTATTTGATATATGTAGCCCTGCTAGAGTCATAGCGGCATGTACCGACCAGAATCGGTTTTCCGCTGTCAGCCCTGCTAACCTATCGACACGAGCCTGCATGTCCGCGCATATCTGTCGTACTTCTTCCACATTGTTCATTACGTACTGTACGAATGGTACGCCCGCCCACCCGTAGTTCTCTGTTAACGCCTTACTAAATACATCTGTTTCTTCCTTGGTGCTAAAGTGTACTTTCTTAACGTGACATTCGAGTACCCTTTGTGCCTCAGCTTTCGGCATATTCTTTATCATACTAATACGCTCGATAAGGCTAGTGTTGCCTGTGGTAACTGATAGTAACTGCCAAGCATCACCCCTGTGGCGTTCTTGGTTAGCTCCACTAGTCATACGCCCACGTTGCCTACCCGACGTTAATTGATACGCTAGGTCTGACAACTCTGCACCGTGTGAGTTAGTTAGCTCGTCCATGTATAAGGGTAAGTTATGGTACATCTCCCCCCTATTCATTTTGGTAGCGTAAGTGTCCCGCTCTTGGACTATCAGGTCTTCTGGGTTACCCCATATAGATGCCCCCGCAATCATAGCAGTCGTCTTACCTAGCCCAGAATCTTTACTGTGTATGTGCATAGCGGCGCAGTGCAGCGACGAGAACGGCATGAGTACAGAGCCGAACCCCGTACCTACTATGTATTGGTGTAACTCCATACCATCGCGGTTATAGAAGTTGATCGTATCTATCCAGCCCTGTAGATCGCCTTTAGGCTCAAACGCTGGGAACAACCCTGCGGTCTGCGATGATGGCGGGTTAAACTTCACCTTGTCGGCGTGTATCTCTTGGTTACCCAAGATAAACTTATCCATCTTCTTATCTGTCCAGCCAAACTGTTTGTGAGCTTCATCGGCTGCACTCGTAGCCTGTAGCTCGTTTATCCACGTAGTTGTGTATTGCATGAGTTCCTCCACCTTGGTTACTGCGACTCCTCGCATAGACATTTGTTTTCTAAACTCTTCTCTTGACGTCACCGAAGTGAGCGGCACGGTAAATTCTGATACCCCATCCATAGGTAGGTGCAAGCGCATTACGATGGCCTCACCTAACTCTACATCCTTTAACCTGCGAACAACGTACAGGTCGTTGTGGTATATAGTTTTTTCATCCGTATCTCCGTCAGCGTTTTTAAGGCGCATGTAAACACCACCATTAGCCCCACGGAAGTAAGGTTTAGGGTATGTCGGTATGACGTATTCTAGTACCGGCGCATTGGGTAATTCTGTTGACGGTTCGTACACCACCTCTTCTTCTGTGGCTTCTTTGAACTTCCTACCTAGTGTCACTGGTGATTTTATCTTGCCCCAGTTGGGACAGTCAGGGCATACGCCCTCGTTGTTCTCGTCGAACGTAGTACAAGTGTACGGCCCTTTAATTAGGTCGAACTTGGCCTGTGTTAGGTCTGGACTATAACCCTCGTGACCTTTAGATATTTTGTGTGCTGCCGTCTCGCCATCGTTGCAGAACTTAGCGATAGACAATCCTGCTCGCCACATAGGTTCGCTAGTGCTGTCTTGGTCGGTAGCAATTATCTTTAGCTGCTCGCAACCTCTGCCAGCAATGGTCTTCTTCATTATATCTTTAAAGCTATTCTCGTTGTTACGTATCATAGCCTCGGTAAACGCGCTCATCGCCCCATCGTCTTCGGTGGGTACTACAATATCCGCCATACCGATTACTTCGGCGAAGTCTTCTACTGATATAGAGTCGCCACCACACAACACGTTTACCTGTACCTTGGAATCGCCTTTCCAATTGTGCATGGATGGTATACGTAGAACTCTAGCTGCGTCAGATGTTACCGCTGAATCAGCGCGTAGCCCCATACTTGATACCAGCTCCTTGAACTTAGCAGCAACTACTTGCCACTTACGTACAGGCACAGGCTCAGACAATGGCCAGTACACGTGTAAGCCGTAACCAGAGTCCACTATAATAGGTTTTGGTAGAGAAACTTCTTTACAGAAAGTCTTTAATGCGGCCATAGCTTCTGGCCTAGTAGCGTACTTCTTAACGTCATCCCCTATGTCCAGATCAAGAAAGAACGCTTGCACATTCTCTACTAGGTCTGCACTGCGCGAGCCTTTACCGGCAAACGATCCTAGCGCGTAGAACGTATCCCACCCATCAGCATCGTAGTCGGTAGCACTGGCTACCAAGGATTCTTTATCTTTGAAGAATATCTGTTTGCGGTCTTCCCACTGTTTGCCACCATTGCGTAAAGCCAATAGACAGTAGAAGTTCCCCTCCGCTAATACCTTTTCTAAAAATTCACTCGCATTCATATAGCCCCCCAACCGAAAAAATACTACAAGGCGCTAGTGTAAGCCGCCCTGTAGCTAAGTTAACAAACGGTTAAAGGTTATTCGTCGTCCCAGTCATCAATGATAGAACTAAGGTCTTCATCTTTGGCCTTTGGCTTCGCCGCAGCTTTCTTCTTAGCTACTTTCTTTGGCGTAGCTTCTGGCTCAGCACTATCGTCATCACCAAACACGTCAGCGGTTGTTTCTTCCATAGACTCTTGGCTAACTGGTTCTACAATAGGGGCAAACGGGTTGTCGTCTTCCCCTTGTGTGAAGCCCTCAACTGCGCTGAATGGGTTAGACTTCTGCACCTCTACATACTTGATAACCTGTACAGCTTTCAAGCGTAGTGATACACCGTGGTCACGCATGTTGTACGGTACGAACACCACCGCTACGTTAACCGTGCTACCTGTAGTCAGCATGAAGTCGTCTGGCAGTTCAGTTCCTCTAGCGTCACATTGCATAGGTTTGGCAGTTAGCTCCGCGCCGTACGCGCCTTTCAGTTTAGCTTTACCTACGTAGGAACCGTCTTCGTCTTTAATAAATGGCATCTCCAACTTGGCGGGCCACTTAGCTTCTTTCTTTTCTTGGTACGCTTTAGACATCTCAAGGAACAACGCCTTGGCTTGGTCTTTGGTCATACGAAATGACATCTCGTAAGATGCGCCGTCTTCACTTGCGTCACAAGGTACTGAACGGTTCTCGGCGTTATCAAAACGGTACGTCTTGTTGATACGTGGGTATAGTGCTTCTACATTGTTTACTAAGTACATGCTCATTCTCCTAAGAATGGTTTGGGTTATGTTCGTACCCCTCGGTAATTCCAAAGGGTGACGATCCTGCGCTCTGATCAATAATGATCAAAGTTATTGCTTCTTTAGTGTCAGGGTGATCTTTAGTCTGACTTACTACGGTTACCTCTTGCTTGTCTAAGGAACGGACTGGCTTGAAGTAAAGTTTTGATACGGCGCTGTACTCATCGAAGTACATTTTTGTAACGATAGACGCTGCTTGCGTATTATTTTGTGCTAGCAAACGAGCGTACTCTTGCATCGGCATGTTGCCCTTTACAGTTTTACCAAAAATAGAAGTAGCTGGCAACTGAATTTGATAAACTTCATCTAACTTTTGAGCCGGTGCTACTGCCAATCGTTGAGAAAACCTGCAAGCCCTACCATTACTTCCAGATGAACCGCGTACATTTTGCTTGCAGTCCATACACCGACGACTCTGTACCTGTTCTTCTGGCACGTCCGCATCAGGTGTTTGTGTTGTAGACGACCAACACGTTGGCGCTACAGTTTTACTAGGGTCAAAATCTGCGGCGTAGTATGAACGTGATACAGGTGCTGCGTCTAGTATAACGACGTCCATACTGTTGTCATAAGCAAATGGTTGCCCCATGAAGTTCCCACCCCGCAAGCTGATTCGGCGCATCTAACCGTCCTCGTCCACGCTAAGCCCTAAGTCCTCAAGCGTGTTACCTTGCCAGTCATCGGTAGCGGTTCGGCTTAGCATAGCCGCTTCAACTAAAGGTATCTTAAACCTATAGGTATGACCTACACTTACATAGGTGCGCTCAGGTATGTGGCCATTGCGTAGCCATGCGCGAGTAGTAGACACAGACACCCTAAAGTGTTTGGCTAACTCTTCTATTGTTGCTAGTTGTTCCATTACTTCTTCCTCACTGATAATGTGTATTCTGAATCTACGTTAAGTCCCATAGGAACTACATCGGGATTCTCTTCTAAGTACTGGCGCATGTTAGTTTGGTTAACGCGTTTGTCTAGCAGCTCCGGCACTCCCTCTTCTAATATAAACTTGTGCATGGATTCCCAATCGCTAGTCCAGTACCGTGTCTTAGTGCTACGGTAGAACAAGCCCTCGGCGGTACGTACACTTTCAACACCCTGCTCATCACAGTATTTAAGTAGCGCGGCTTTCACTGCGTCTAACTTCTCAGACAATGCTTTGTCTTCTTCTTTAAAGTTAGCCGACAATTCTGCGCGTTTACTACGTATCTTTTGGTACACCCGCACCATCTTTGCTACTTCTATTTCTTCTGTCATAACTACCTCCTAGTTAGTGGTCGAGTAATATAGTGGTATATAATACCTTAGTCAAGTAGTTCGTTGTAAAGATCAATCATTTTTGTGTGTACGTCTATTCTATTATCTAATAATGAGTAAACACGTTTTTCTACGTTAGAACCTTGTAACTGTACGATGGTACATTTCTGGTCTTGCCCTGACCTGTGTACACGTGCGTTGGCTTGAGCGTATGTTTCTAGTGAAGAAGTTGGCCCCCACCATACGACAGTGTTAGCAGCGGTTAGGGTCACACCATGTGCAGCGGACTGCGGTTGTATGACTAACACCTTGGGGTCGTCAGTCTCTTGGAACCGTTTGAATATCTCAGTACGTTTACTAGCTGGTACATCCCCACGTATAACCTCAGTGGCTATACCGTCACCACGTAGCCTGTCAGTTAGTATGTCAATGACATGCTTGAACGGCACGAACACGAGTATCTTCTTACTCGACTCATCAATTACTTCACGTAGTACTTTGTATCGGTTCTTAATATCAAACTCTAGCGTCTCTTTGTCATCGGTGTACACTGCGCCTGCGCTTATCTGTAGTAGCTTGTTCATGGTAACCGCTGCGTTTACTGCGGTAACTTGCTCGCCTGCCACGCGCATAACGAGCTGATCCTTCAAAGCCTTGTAGTACTTCTTCTGCTGACTTGTTAGCTCAACACCGCGCTTAACGTATATCATCGGCGGCAGGTCTAAGCATTCATCTTTGGTATAGCGTACAGCAGGTTGTAGCGCGTTGAATACTGTATCAGTAGCTGACTCTTTCGGTGCCCACTTAAACTGCGTAACGCGAACCAATACTTGATCTCGGAATGCACTAAAGAACTTAGGTACAGCTTTGGGGTTAACAAGTTTAGCTAGGCCATACGCATCTATTGGGCTTTGTGCGGCGGGCGTACCCGTCATAAGCCACAACCACGTGTCTGGTTTGACTATCTTGTTTAGAGTTTTCCAACGGTCGGTCTGTACGTTCTTGTAGTGAGTAGCCTCATCTATAATGATGCAGTCGAAGCCCCCATCAGCTATGACGTCTTGTACTATCTTCACACCATCGTAGTTAATGATAACGAACTCAGCGCCACCCTCGATTATCTTTCGGCGTTTTGCTTTCGCGCCATGCGCTACGTCAACGGTTCGGTGCATAGCAAAGGTAAACAAGTCAGCACGCCACGCGCTATCCATAATTGACAGTGGGCATATAACTAACACGCGGTTAATCTTACCTTTCTCCATTAAGTAGTCAGCCGCCCATATTGCGCTGGCTGTCTTACCTGTGCCCTGCTCATTGAAACAGAACGCACGGCGGTTCATAGTCAAGAACCCTGCCGTCTTCTTCTGGTGCTCGAACGGCTCGTACTTACCTGTCCATTCGTACCTACCCTCGATAGGTGACGGTGCGTTGATCTTCATGTTACGCAAAGCCTTGGCCTCGTCTAGTCCCCAACTAACCGCCACTGTGTTAGGCGCGACTTCCTTACTCCTAGGTATAACCTCTGTAACTTGCTTAGGATTACGCAGTTTAAGCAGTATGGCTTTGTTATCTAAAATCTTCATTCACCCCTCCGGTGATGTTATTACTTTGGGCTTTTGCCATTACGTGCTCGGTTCTTACTGCTACACTCTACCTTATACCCATCGGCATTCGTCCCGCCATTGGCTAACGACTTGTTGTGCGATATGTCTTTGCCTTTACGTTTGGCGTAGCCTTTCTTTCTATCGAACTCACGTCTAGCACGCTGTCGTTCCATGCGCGCCTCGTGCTCTTTACTCCCTACTGGGGCGTTTACTTGCTTCTTTCGGTCTTTCGGATTCTTGTACGGCATCTGCCTTATCCTCTTTTGGTTTGTTAAAGATACGGTCGAACTCTGAGTTGAACCGCGCTACGTCTGCTGCTGGGCGTCTTCTACTACCTTTTCCCATTACCCTCTCCCGTTATGTGCGCACTCTAATACGTCACACCATGCTCGACACAACCCACTTGGGTTAGCGTTCCACACGTTGTTATCAGATGCGATCACCATTTGTTTATACTTACCTATGTACTTCTCGGTTAACGCCCGCTGGTCGTCAGTGCGTGTATACCTACTCTTGATAAGGTCTTTAGACACTACGAACAACAGGCCGCCCTTCACTACCTCTATTTCTGGAAAGTGTTTCCACACTGCTAAAGCCATAAGTTCTAGCTGCCCCTTGTCTGCGTACCGTGCCGACTTACCTGTCTTGTAGTCCACAACCCACGCTAACTTCTTATCATGGTCTACTATAATTAGATCGGCTATACCTCTGAACCATACATCGTCATCTCTGAACCCACATGGCTCTAGGTTAGCTGTTAGCCCTAGCTCATACTCGCACAGCTTCTCCCCTTGGATACGGTTAAGCGCATCGAGTGAGGGTTTGCAGTAGTCGTACTTCTTAGGTAGTGGCTTGTTGTCACGTATGTACTCCTCACATGCAAGGTGTACGTCGGTGCCGTAGCGCATAGCGTCAGTTTCTTCCTGCGGATATTCTTTAAGAATCTTCACATGGTAAAACTGCTTAGGGCATGTCTCGAATGCCTTTAGTTTACTAAATGACCAAGGGGCTATGCTCACAAAAAGTAATCCTCATCGTTCCGGTGTTGGTGGTCTTCTATTGCTCGCCGTTGTTCTATCGTAAGGGCAGACTTTTTGTATGCGGCTGTCTTGTGAAACCTTTTCCTCTGTGCTTCGCGCTCACAGACAGTACACCGAGAAGTATTCTCATCATGGCTAGACCTGTCTTTTCTAGCTTTAACAATAACGCGAGTACATTCACCACATTTAGGGCACGGCGTGTTAGTCGTGAACCTATTACTTTTACCTATTATCGTGTCGTAGTGGGAGAGGTACGTTTTCCCCCTATCAGAAAAATCTACGGGCTTAAACACTTTATCTTTCACGTTCCACCCCACTAGCTTGTATCTTATCGTGAATTTCCTCGCGGTGTACGGTAATCTCGTTAGGTGCGTTGATGCCTAACTTTACCTGCCCATACTTGTTTATTTCTAACACCCGTACTTCGATGTCACCGTCTATGATAATTGCTTGGTCTTTCTTTCTTGTTAGTATCAGCATTGCTGCTCTCCTTGTTGATCGTCTGCGTCTATTTCTTTTTGACAAAGGTTACACGTTGGTTCGTATGGTAGCGGCTCATCTGATACCAGCTCCTCACAATACCCACAGTTAAAATAATCTTCCATCACTCACACCCTCCATACGTTTTATCAAAACCACTCTCGCAATCAAGCGGCATACCTTTGCACCACGTAGGCACGTACCGCATACACTGCTCTATGTATGCTTGTCCCTGCTTAACTTCTTTCTTCGGTACAGCGCACACAATACTATCATGTACTGTCATGGTCACCTTATACTTCTTAGATATAAGCAACAACTGCTCGCCTATAATTATACGCGCTAAGGCTTGGCATATGTTCTCTGTTACCTTTCCACCATAGATACGGTTTCGGCCTTTACGTGTCATGTAGTTAAACTCTGGCCCACGCTCACCCTGTTCGTAATCCAAATTGTCGTACCTCATGTATAGCCCGTTGGGTAGGTGTACCCGCCCATCTAAACCTGTGGTAGTAAATTTTACTGTGTTTAAGAACCCGAAAGACCCGCGTGAATTACGAGACATCTCTACCAACATGTTCTGACATGCTCGCCAGAAGTGTGTGATATTCCAATTCTTATCTCGGTATACGTTTATGATACGGCGCGACTCCTCAAGTGCTATGACAACACCTGACTGCGCCTTGAGCTGTTCTGCAAAACGCACCGCCCCCATGCCATAGCCTGCGCCAAGGATAGCTGTCTTGCCGACGAACCGTTGTTCCTTGGTAACGTCTTCTACTGCTACACCGTATATGTCAGACGCCATCTGTTTGTAAACATCTTCGCCCTTGGTGAACGCATCTACTAAGTCTTGCTGATTCGCTAGCCATGCAAGTACACGTGCCTCAATCTGTGACGAATCACAATCGACCAGCATGTAGCCCTCCGGTGCGGTAATACTTTTCTTTAGCTTCTTACCATCGACACCACGGCTAGGTAGGTTCTGCATGTTGATCTTGTCATCACCACCCCACCTACCTGTGTGTGCCGCGTAGTACCTGATAGGTACTGGCAGTGCGCCACGCCCTGCTATGTCTATAAACCTTTGCGTGCGTGTTTCTTCTAACGTAGATTTTGTGCCCAACCGTGCAGCTACAAGCGCCTGTACGTGTAGGTTTTCGTGCTGCCCTAACGCCTTAAACCCTGCATCGGTCTTGGCGAACGCATACGTCTGCTTGCCAGTGGTGAGACTTTCTTTCATGGGTACATCAACCCCCTCCGCCTCAAGCAATGCGGCGAACTTAGGGTTACTCATCAGGTCTTTCTTATCTACACCAGTGGCATCCAGCAAAGATTGTTTGCGTCTCTTTACATCAACAAGGTGGTCTGCTAACAACTCCTTGTCTAATTCTAAGATAGGCTCTATAAACATACGCAGCGTACGGTCTATCAGGTGTATCTCTTTCTTGGGAAACGACTTACCCATCAACTTGAACAACTCATAGCACAAGTCTACGTCATTGATACAGTAGTCACTGTAAGCGTCTAACTCCTGTGCAGAAAAGTCTTCGCGTCTCTTTCCGATTGCGTCGAGAACTTCGGTTCCCTTGGCCCCAATACTATACCTTTTAGCAACTGCCGCGAGAGAACCACCAACTTCAACCCCGTGAAGGGCACGGGCAATACACAAAGTACAGCCAAACAACTTGGGATGAATATCAAAATGCCAGCCGAGAATAGCACCGTCGAACAGGTTATTGTGAGCAACAACCATGCTATTCGCCCAATCGAACGTATGTAAGTATTCATATATCTCCTCGTGTGAGCCGCTTGCCCACTCTGTAATATCATTATTAACTTTGACCGCGACTCCAATAACCTCGAACCTGTCGTCACGGATGTATTCTTCTGTAGTAATTTTGCGTAGTGAGTAATCCTTATCGTAGTATGTTTCAAAGTCTACGGTGATTAAGTCCATTTCTCTAACCTCTCGATTTCAGCCTCAATGTAAAATTTAATCTTCTTGGCATCACGCAGCTTGCCACTGTGTGACGCTTCTCCGTATCTGTAACACGAACGGAATATCTCACCCATTTGAGAGTTCATATCTTTGTACATGATAAGGTGTTGCAGCTCAGTAGCCTTGTCGGGTAACTCGTAGTAACTCGCTGTGCTGCCATCACTAACGCCAACCTTTATGGATTCCGGGGGAAGCCCTGTTGTTTGTTCTACCACAACAGGTGGTGGTGACTTCAAATAAGTGGGCACTGCGACGTCTACGATAGGCACATCCTTATCCTTATCCTTGTTCTTACCCCTACCAGTAGGTTTGTACGGGTAAAAACTTTTCTTTTCTATAGCGTACTTTGCTTTCTTTTCCGGCGTCTCCGACCTACCAGACCAAGGGTTAGTTGGAAAATCACTGGGCACGTATGGGCATTGAGTACCGGCGGATGACTGTACATGCCTAAAATAATCCGGCACAAGGTGGAACATATCGTGATACGCAACTGGGCCAAAACCACCAACACCAGCGAACGCTGTCTTGTTATTAGCCAGTAACAACATGTGTAGCTTACCCATAGTCTTATGTCTCTGCATAACATTGGCTAGGGTTTTCGGGCCGAGGTTAGTAATGTGCTCGGCTAGCTCCACCGGAAACACCCCACTACCTTTTAAGTGTTGCAGTGCCACGGACGAATCACTAGGTGTTGCCTTACAGTCTGCCCAAACTTCTGTACCTTTAATACGCTTACGAGATTTCTTGTTCTTAGCCATAATTCCCTCCACAGGATTTTATAAGTCTAAAACTAGTTGTCTTGGGTCACTAGCTGCCCCATTAAGTATGTTCACAATGTCGTGCATGTTCTCCTCATTTACTACCTCAGCTATCCCACCTGCAATAGCTATCCTACTCAGGTGCATGTCTTGCAGTGCGGTTGTCTTACCCTTACCCGCTTTACATTCTATGCCAAAGAACTTGCCTTTGTAGCACCCGACTATATCCGGCACACCACTTGAACCGTAGCCACCTGTGGCTGGGAAAAAGTAGTAACACCCTAACGAGTCTAGCTGCTTAGTTATAGTCATCTTAACTTTCTTCTCTGGGGTCATCGCCATTACGTTCCTCCTCTATCATCCTAAGTAATTTTTCTACCGCGTCAGCTATACGCTCTGCGGCGGTTGCTGCACGCGCTAGTTGGTCTACCTTTTTCATTTTTACTACGTCTGTCATTCTATAACCTCAATTTCAACTAACCAATCATCTATATGCGCCTCGTGGCCACCTTCATCGAGTATAAACTCTAGAGCTTTTTCTCTTGATAGATAGTATCGGTCTATCTCTACAGTCTCACCGTAGTTGGCACCACCGTAAACGTCATACACTCCGTAGATTTTCATGTTGTCACCAGTTTCTTGGGTTTGTGTAAACAGCTATAAGTTGAATTTGATCATCGTCTTTTCTGTACAGCTCGGCATCGCTGTCCCGCCAAATCTTCCATGCGTCTTTAGCCTCCGGTAAGGTGTCATAAAGCATACCAATACTCTGATGTTTCGTTACACAGTTAGTGTAAATGTTAAAAAACTTAGGCGGCGGTATGTTGATTAGTGCTTTATCGTTGTTAATCGTTGCGAATCTTGGCGCTCCGTCAGCATCCCAAGCACAGCCATGCCATCCATCCTTATCTTGATAAGCTCCGTGAATCATATCTCTTGATTGTCCACCATCAGTAGCATAGATTCTCACTGGATAGTTAAAGCGTTTTAGTTTACATTTACCTGTTACTGCTACTAATTTATCCATTACAATTCTCCTATCACTTTTATAAATAACATAACTGTTAGCACTGCCCATGTCCCTATAAAACAACCCCAAAGCAAATGAATAAATTTATCTAACATGCTATACCCCCATTATGTGGCGCATTACTTGGCTCGCCCCAAACAATATAATTACGAACAATGCAAACTCCAACCAATCCCATTCTTCATTCATCGGCGCATCCACCGTTTTTAAACGAGTACTCGAACGCCCAATAAGATATAAGCGTCTGTTTGTCTTCTATATCATCATAGTGTGCTTCAAACGCTGCCAAGATTTGGTTTGGTGATAACGTCTTCCACTTTGCGCAGTCTTCGTTCGACCACATACTAAAAATCCTTACGGCATCGTTCACCCCACCAAGGTACATGGTAGTAGCGTTTCGGTAAGTCCCGTCTGCTAACTGTTTAAATTGTTCTGCGGTAAGTGCGTGCGCGGTGCTGTTGATACCAGTCCCCACAAGTAGTGACAATAGTAATTTCTTAAACATCTTCTTCTCCTTGGTTTGATTGTGTTAGCCCCATAGCTTGCATATACATAGCGTCCTCATCAATCGGAGGCGGCATTGTACTAACAGGTTTGGGTAGGTATTGGTCGTACTTGTCGTGCCACTCTTTTAGAGCGGCATCAGGTATTATTATTTTATTCATTCTCCCCCCATTGAGAATAGCCAAAACGTACTAGCGTCAACGCGCCTACCAATATGGTCTATGGTCTGCCCATCTTCACATACCATAAGCATAGCGATTCGTTCTTGCGCCCATACTGGCATGTCATCGACGGTATCATATACGTCATATAGTGTGGAATCAACACATCCCATACCAATACACGTTACATCGACTCGTCCTTTATTAATCATGACACCATTAAACGAAGCGGTGGGCGGGAAAACATCACTGTTGGCGAACAACCTACTTATAGACATAGTACACCTCGTCACAATACTTGTAGCCAACACCATCAAGGAACGTATCGTCTTCACCTAGGGTAAGAACAGATACCTTTGACAACACGTCATCAGGTAACTCAGTTGATACACGCGCCGTAGCTATCATGGCATCTATCAACCTTTCGGCATCGCTCATAGCGTAGTTGATTCTGCTATGTTGCATAGCTAGGGCTTTTATATCTATACATGTAAACTCGTGCTGCCCATCGACTGTCTTGACTAACACAAACGTATAATCTCTCCCAGACTTTTCGTTACGCATGTGTTCGTCATAGAGCTTAAAGTACTCAGCAACATTTTTACCGTACGTAGGTTCAATGAATACATGGCCTGAGTTGTTCAGGTGCATCAGCTCGTTAAATAGTCCTTTCGATATGACATTCGTGCCCGCTATGTCATTAGATAGTTTACGTATCTCATACCCCTCCTCCCCCGATATTGTGTTGCGGCCATCTATAACGCTCTGTGTTGTCACCCGTATAATGTCCGTAGGTGTATACGCACGTAGGTACTTGACTGCATTACGTACCGCCGTATTTAAGTTAGCAGACGAAAATCGAAAGAACCTGTCAGTATTGTACATGTCGGTCTTATTGTTCTCGATATTCGGTGATGACACGTTGTACGTATACTTTTGGGGTTCTGAACGGACGTACCGTATATCCCTGTAGCTAACGTAACCACGTGCAAACACCTCGTCAGGGTAGTACGCGTATATTCTGTTTGATATACGGCCAAACTGTATACCCCGCAGTTTTTTCTGTATCTCCTCCATGAAGTTAGCCAACTCATATGGCTGGTAACTAGAAAAAAGGTCTGTGTCAGTCACGGCTAGTTTTACTAACTCGGATACTTGTTGGTGTGTAAATTTATCAAAGCTCATGGAACATACCTCCTGTCTTACTTGATAGTAGTGTGTCAACTTCTTCTTGCGTCAAGCCATGACCATCGGTCACCAGTGCTTTGTCACTGAACTCACGTAGTTGTGTCAACACGTCAGCGTAGCTATACCCCTTGTCGATTGCATCATCACCGAATGCAAGCTCGAACACATCAGCAATAAATATCACATCTATCGCCCTGTTGTCATACGGATAGTTGCTCATACGTCACCTCCATTTATATGTAATACCTTGCCTGTTGATGGCACGGCTCGTTTGTTGTCAATGATGCACCACAGTAGTGGGTTGTCCCATGTACCCCAGTCACCGTATATGCAACCGTCAGTCAACATGATAGTGGCTTGACTCTTGATACCAGTAGCCCGCATATACTCAGGTACACACGCTGCGTCAGTGCCACCACCACCCACGGGCTTGGTCGCGTTGAGTATGTCGGGTATCTCGTGTGTCTCGTATACCTCGTCAGCTACTACGCTACTACCCCAGTACAGTATGCGTACAGTATTGGGCTTGACTACATCGCACACGCCCTTGACCTCAGACATAAACTTGGTGAGAACACGTTGGCCTATAGAGCCAGACGTATCAATGGCGATAGTCAACTCGTCAACCGTCTCACTGTACCCCGTTGGCATGTATATCTCATGGCCTAGGTACTTGCGGTTCGGGCTTCTCCACGTTTGGTAGTCGTTACCTGCACACGTTGCACTTACGAACTCACGCAATGCCTCGCGCCAGTCAACCTGCGGCTTGAGTAGGTCACCGAAGTCAGTGTTGCCACCCTTACCCATCTTGCTTGCAGCAAGCGCACCCTGTCGTATAGCCTCGCCAATCTCCTTGGTTAGCTCGGCTTGCTCGTCGGCTGTCATTTCCTTGGCACCGTCCCAGTCGTGATCGTCCATACCACCGCCAGACTTGTTACTACCTGCACTCTGCCCCTCTTCGGGTGGCGTGTTGTCAGGTGTACCATTACCACTGCCTGAAGGATTGGGCGGTTGTTGCTGTTGGTCTTGGTGTAATGCCTTGGCCACCTGTGCGGTAGTCATGCC
>TARA_R100000541_G_scaffold21346_1_pt1 | contig 27718 bp, 24 predicted proteins | sample TARA_R100000541 | Tara Oceans TARA_R100000541 (sample SAMEA2621416) | marine metagenome | biome: marine biome (ENVO:00000447); feature: surface water layer (ENVO:00002042); material: "saline water (ENVO:00002010), including plankton (ENVO:xxxxxxxx)" | depth 5 m | reverse complement strand
TTTAGTGTAATGGTAAAATTAATAATTCAGTTAATATTAATTGTGATTTATATAGGTAAATATCCTAGAGAATTACAAATAGAAGCACCATCATTATTTTTAATATTTGGAATACTGCTGTTTTTTATTTCTGGAATTATAATAGAAAAAGTTAAACAATTAAAATTATTGTAATGAAGAAGAGCAAAAAATTAGATTGCCCATATGCTGTAGAAATTCACGGAGCGTACGGAACATGTGATTGTGGACATAGTAATTATGATTCATGCGCAGGTGATGTTTAAACAATTAAAATTAGTGTGATGATTAAATCAAAAACTAAATGTTGTGGTGCTTGTCCTTTTAAAAAGAAGAATAATCTTTCAGGTAGTAATCCTGGTGGAAGTCCTCCTGAAGTTTATCTAGGGCAAGTTCGTGGACCATTTTGGCTACCATGCCATAAAGACAAAAATTATGCTGATAAAAATAGTGACCCTGCAAAAGTATCTCAATGTGCAGGTGCAGCTATTTTTAGATCTAATTGTGATTTGCCTTATGAATTACCAGAAGCAATAGCAATACTTCCAAAAGATACAGAAACTGTATTTGCAAACGAAGCTGAATTTTATGCTCATTACAAGGGTATTAAAATAGAAGAAGCGGAAAAAATGTTAACTAGAAAAACATTAGATTCTCTTTTGATAAAAGAATTAAATGAACAACAAGTAAAAAAACATAAAATATGAGTCAAATTAAAGAATACAATGAAAATTTTAAAGCTATATTAGCTATAGATTTTGACCATACTATATGTATGAGTGATTATCCTGCATTAGGGAAAGAAAGAAAAAATGCATCAACCTATATACAGATGTTAATATCTGGTGGATACGGTGTTGTTATAAACACCTGTAGAGAAGGAGTGGCTTTGTATGACGCTATGAATTGGTTAAACCATAATGGTATTAATTATCATTACATTAACTGTAATTTCCCTCATTTAATTGAACAATATGGCGCAGATTGTAGAAAGATATCAGCCGATATGTACATAGATGACAAGTGCTTAACAGGATTGCCAGAGTGGTCTGAAATATATGAAATAGTTACCACAAAGTTTGGCTAAGTCACAGTGAATGAGTATCTTTAACAAGTATTAAAACTTTAGAATAAAATGAGTAAAGACAAGGATTTTTTTAATAGAAAAAAGAAGAAGGTTAAGGAAGAGCTTATCTTCGGAGAGTATGATCCAAGTAACTTTGATAATGATTTGAATGCATGTGGCATTACAGACATTGATGGGTTCAAGAGAAGGCATGATGAGTTATTTAATAACTTGATTGTTGACTCTAGTAAAGCAAATCCGGTAGTAACATTAGCCCAAAGAATTGAAGATACATTTTCTACAAGAGAAATTGTATTCTTAATGTCTAAGGATGTGTTACAGGCTGCGTATAATGAAAGTTTAAAACAATTAAAAGAAAAAAAGTAAATGGCAAATAAAATTTTAATAACAGGTTATAGTGGAACAGGCAAGACTTTCTCATTAGGAACATTGGATCCTAAAGAGACTTTTATTATCTGTCCTGATGAAAAAGCACTACCATTTAGAGGTTGGAAAAAGAATTATGTATCTTTAGATCCTGTTTCTAGAATATTTAATCCCAACACTTGTAACTATTTAAAAACTACAAACTGGGATAAGATTAGAGCTGCAATGGCTTTTGTAAGCAAGAACAGGAATGACATCAAAACAATTGTAATAGACACTATAACCTATGCTATGATTGGAGAGTTTATGGACAAAGCTAAAACAGTAGGTTTTGCTAAGTTTACTGAGATGGGTGATAATGTTTACAAGACATTGAAAAGTATTGATGGATTAAGAGATGACTTGACTGTGTTGGTTATGGCTCACACAGAAGTTAAAAGTTTTAACGGTGTAGACAAAACAGTATTTGGTGTTCCGGGAGGAAAATTAGTTCAGGACGTTGTTAAGCCAGAAGGAATGTTTAGTATAATATTAGAAACTATTGTGGAAAAGAAAGGAAATGACATAAGTTATGGCTTTATGACACAAAACAACACTACTAATATGGCTAAAAGTCCAGCTGAAATGTTTGGTGCAAGCACAATCCCTAACGACATGAAAGCTGTTTTAGAAGCTGTTAGGATTTACGAAGAAGGAGAGTAAGAATTAAGCAAAGGGAGGTGAGAGCCCTCCCATTATTATTAAATCATAAAATAAAAATTAAAAATTATGAAAATTGTATTTGGTACAAAAAAATTGAGTGGAACAACAAGATTAGCTTCTTTTGAAAAGTATGAAACCATCCCAGTATTGACTGTGGAGGGAATTAAAGGTGCGAAGAAATCTCGTAGAATATTATTAAACACTATGGCTTCACAGTTGCTAGATCTTGAAGTTGGTGATGTGCAGGAATTAATATTTGCTCCAGTAGAAGATACTATGCAAGTATTAATAGCTAACATATCTACAATTGATAGCGAAACTGGAGACATGGTCTCTTACAAAACATCTAAGAATAAGGTTTCTCATGGTGAATCTAATGAAAAGAGTAAAGCAATTACTTCTTCTCACATGTGTAAGGAAATCTTTAGCTTTTTAAGCCTGGATGAAACTGCAGATGCTGAGTTTCAATTAGTTTCATTTCCTTCTGATTCAGTTGAAGCTTATTCTTTAGAGGTTGTTTCAGAAATTAGTGAAGACAAAGAGAATTTATCATCAGATACTACATCTACTTCAATGAATGATGTAGCTGAGAATGTTATTGAAATTGAAACTGATAATGTTGATATGACAGCTGAAGAATTAATTGGTGAGAAAGTTCAAGATGTAGTTGATTTTCATGAAGAGCAAGTGACTCAAGAAGAGAGTGATTCTCCAGTACTACAGAGATCTGGACTACAAAAAAGATCTATTGAAGCTCTTGATACTTCAGAATACTAGTATAGTAAAAAATAAAAAGTAAATAAACAATTATTAATTTTAAAAAAGTAAAAAATTATGAGTGCATTTGGTAAAGAGGTAGAAGTTAAAGAAGGTGGAGCGGTTAAATTGTACACTGGAGCTGAAAACTTCAGAGTAGTTGCGGTAAATCCTACAAAAGCAGAGCTTGAGGCAATGTATGGTCGTGAATTAAACTTTACACCTGAATACTTAGGTAAAACTAAGGTTACTGACGGTGATGGTGAAAGAGAAGTTGATCAGATTAGGTTAGATTTCTTTCTTGCAAATGAAGACAATAGCATTACCACTAAGATTCAGTTTTATGTAGGTAATACTTATCAAAAATCTGCATCTGGAAAGTTCAAAGTTATAAATTCATTTGGTAAAGACTCTTGGTTGACTCAGGAATTAATTCAAACTAAAGTTATGCCTGATAATATGCAATGGTACAACACAGATGGTTTAAAAGTTTCTAAAAGAGGTGAGGTTGAATTAATCTCTTTTTTAGTGAACTTACTGAACCTTCCTTTCAATTTAGATAAAGTGTCAGATGTATCTGAAGCTTATGCTAGGATTGATAAAGATGAATGGGCAAGTATTTTCAAAGGAGATATTTCGTTACTTAAGTCTATTATTGATAGCACTAACAACAAGGTTGGTGTGTTATTAGGAGTGAAGACTAAAGGTGATGGGAAGGTTGTTCAGGCATGTTTTAACAGACATACTTTACGTCAATATTCTATTCCAAGTACTAGGGCTGACAAGTTTAAATGGATTAAAAAGGATTTAAAAGAATCTAAAGCAGCAGGTGCTTTTGGTAACGTTGATTTTGGTAACAAAGACTTAGTTCTTAGAGAGTTTTCAATAACTCCAACAGTAATTACTGGAGATAACAGTAATCAAACTGATATTTTTGGAACAGCTAACACTCCAGTGGATGAAGCTCCAGCAGAGGATATGGATTGGTTACACGAAGACATGCCTGAAGTATAGTAAATAACATTATTTTAAACTATAGAAGAGGATACATTATTTTGTATCCTCTTCTTTTATTAATCATTAATACGTATAATATGGCTTTTGGAAGTAACAGAGATTTTAAGAAATTGCCTAATTCTAGAGATATATTAAAGCATGTTTCAGATTTAGAAATATTTGAGATGTATCTAGGGAGTATTCCAACAAGACCTATAAGTAGTCCTTTAAGAGAAGATACTAAACCATCATTTAGCTTATTTATGAGTGAAAAACATGGTAAAGTTTTTTTCAAGGATTTTGCAACAGGTGAATCAGGCGATTGTTTCTTATTTGTAATGAGATTGTTTAGAATAAAATCAAAAACTGACACATTTAATAAGATTGCGCGTGATTTTAATTTAGATGAATTCAATATAGGCAAAACCACTATTGTTTCTACTCCAAAAAAAGTTCACGTAAAAAAGAAGAAAAGTATAACTTCTTACAAGTTAATAATAACTGTTAGAGTTAGATCATGGAAAATTAAAGATAGAAATTATTGGGAAAAAAAGTATGGATTGGGAATAAAACAGCTTGAATACTGCAATATCTTTCCTATTTCACATTACTTTATCAATGGTGTCTGTAATATTGCTCATGAGCTTGCATATGCGTTTGTAGAGGAAAAGGATGGATTACAAACATTCAAGATCTACCAACCATTTGCTCCAAAGACGGAAAAGTGGAATAATAACAATGATTTTTCAACTTGGGAGTTATGGACTCAATTACCTGACAAAGGTAATATATTAATAATAACAAGTAGCAGGAAAGATGCTGCTGTAATAAAGAGTCTATTTCCATCAAAAGAAATAACATCGTGTGCTCTACAAAGTGAAGGAGTGAACCCTAAAGAAAGTGTCATTGAAGAACTGAGGGGAAGATTTAAAGAAATCTTTGTTATGTATGACAATGATTTTAGTAGTGATAAAAATAGAGGTAGAATTGCTGGAGCCAAAATAGCTGAGCAAACTGACTTCTTGCAAATTGAAATACCCGATGGAGCTGAAGTAAAAGACCCATCAGATTATATTGAGAAATTTGGTAGTAAAAGTCTAGTTAGCATGATCCTCAAGCTAATTAGTAGTAGATTAAGAGAAGAGGAATTAAAACAAATAATGTAATATTTTAAAATTTAAATCATGATTAAAAGAAAAGTAACGACAAACTTAATGAAAAAATTAGAGACATTCAAAGTAATGGCTCTTGGTGAAGCAGTAAACACACCAATATTATTAATTGGCCCTCCCGGAGTTGCAAAGACTGCAGCAGTGATTGATTTTGCAAAAGCATCGTTAGGAACATTGGGTAATGAAGATTTATTCTTATTAGAAACTGATGAGGGTACTAGAAGTAACGCCGTTAAGGGTAATGTTGATCTTGAAGAGTTGACTACAAACAACAAATACAAGGTTGATTCACCAGTAACTAAAGCTAAGGTGGTTGTTATTAATGAGATTGACAAAGCGTCAGCATCATTAAGAAATAGTTTACTTGGTATTATGAATGAGAAAATCTTATTTAACGGTAAAGAAAAGATTGACTGTGTTTGGAATAATTTTATTGCTACATGTAATGAAATTCCAGATGACGAAAAAGACTCTCCATTTTGGGATAGATTCTTAATCACACATGAAGTTGGAAGATTGTCTCGTACAGACATGATGAATTATTATTCTAAGGGAGGTAAAGATTTTTCTCAAAATCATAATATTGTTTTACCTGAACAAGCGGATCTTGACGCCATTACATTAAATCCTGATAAGTTGAAGAAAGTTTTAGACATATCTCATAATGAGTTATCTGATAGAGCTTTATCATTCTTACCTACGTTGGTTAAGAATGTAATGTGTGTTTGGAGTATGAGTGAAGATAGAGGTTTAGTCAAAACTACTGAATTATTAGTAGGTAAGCAAATAGCTAGAGCATTGGCTAAAACTCTTGTACCTGTAGAGGTTCGCGCATTATATGACCTTATTGATTCGATAGGTCAGTGTGTTGATCATTCTGAATACAACAAGCAGTACGACAAGTTAGAGCTAGCTTATGGTAAAGCTAGCGCTTCAGGTATGTTGAGTAAGCAAGATGAAGAGGATTTACAAGGCAAGGTGGCAGAAGAAGAGTCTAAGTTAGACTTCTTGAAATCTGATGATGACGCAGCAATCTTGAATGCATAATGAGTTTTTTTTCTAGAAAAAATGGTTTTAAAAATAGGGGTTTAACTGCCCCTACTTTTGATCCATACGGAAAGTACAAAAACACAGGAAATGGTGTATTTGGATTTAGAAAGGATAAACACGTTATCATGCCTGGTGTAAGCGCGTATGAAGAAAATAAGCTAAAAGCAGTAAAAAGGTACGTTGAAAAAGAAACTGGTAAACCTTGTACTTTGTCTCAGGAGCTTATAAATGACGTATATAGTATTTACGTTAATGAAGATGTTAAAAGAAGGCCTTCTAATGAAAATAATGAGATTAGACATAAAGTTTTAGACAAAGTTTATGACTCTCTTACTAAGGTTGTAACTGTTGACTCACCATTGTACACTCAAATATTAGCTAGAGAACTTGCATTAGTACTGCAGAAAGTTGATGATGATGTACAGGACCAACAGGAGAAAAACCCAGGTAATGGAGGTGAAAGTGGAGATGAAGATGGTGATAAAGGACTGGAATCATCTATGAGTAATGGTGATGGTGACGGGGAAGAAGAAGGAGAAGGAAAAGGTGAAGGAAATGAGGAGCAAGGAGAAGGTAAAGAGGCTGGTAATGGAACTGGGCATAACAGGAAAAATCTTGGAGATATTGTTGATAATGCACTAAAAAATGCTAGCAAAGATATTGAAAAAGCTAAAAGCAATACTGATGAAAAGATTAAAAATCTTGAAGATCAACTTGGAAAAGAAGCTATGAAAGATCTTATGAACACTAATCCGGAATTTTTAGAAGAAATCGACAAATTAAAAAATAGATTGAAAAATGTATCTATTAATAAAGAGAGTATTCAAAAGGTTATGCAAAAGATCCTTAATGAGTCTATGAATTATTTCTCTACTAAATTCAAAAGAGTAGAAGAAAGTCTTTTTGATTGTGAAGAATGTGAAGATTTATTTGGATTAGAATTTCTGCACCCAATTTTCAAGAATGCTGAGATCATGAGTATTGGTAATGAAACTAGAATTTACAAAGGTAAAATGGATTTATATCTTGATTGCTCTGGCTCTATGGATTCGACGGAAAAATTTGAAGGTACTAATATTAGAATGATTGATCTTGCAAAAGGCATAGCTATGGTGTTGCACAGAATGGGAATGATTGATAATTTATATTTCTTTGATAACAATCTTTACAAGATTGACAATGTCAATGAAATATCTATTCTTAGTTTCTCTAAGTCTGGAGGTACAAATTTTAACAAAGTTATTGACATGATAAACATTAATGGCAACAATTCTGTTATAATTACTGATGGGTATGATCGTTGTGAAAAATACTCAAAACAAGCATTTTGGATTGGAATTGGAGGCACAAGGTTTGATCCTTACGGAGAATCAGTGTTTAATGATTACAAAGCAAATAGTCAATGTGTGGCTTACAATTCTAATACAAGTAAATTCGAATATTGTGCTAAGTAAAAGAAAAGAACCAAAAGTAAAAGAGAACCTTTATTGTGATGTAGTAGAGAGCCTAGAAATGATAGAATCTCTAGGCTTTACTAAAGTCTCAAATGAAAAATGGACATTAAATATTTGTGAGTCAGATTATTTTAGAAAGCATCTATTAATTTCAAAAAATTATTTATATTTAGTTGAATCAAGCAAGATTGGCGATAATAAAGGTAATGAAGTAGTGCAGGATATAGTCTTACTATGGAATGGTGATGTTGCAGGCAAGATATCTATGACGAATTTAGGTATGTATATTAATTTATTAGTATTAGGTAATGAGTTTGAAACAAAGGAAGAAAGTAGTTGATATGATGTTCATTCCGGGAAACATCCCTTCATTAAAGAACAGCAAGGTAAAGACGAGTAGAGGAATCTTCTCGTCTCCTACTGTTTCTAAATTTCTTAGATCTATAGGAATACAAAACTTTAACTCTCGTAAGAAGACAGTTAAAGGATATGTTGATCCAACTAGACCTAATCAATTTGAAGCACTTCGTAGCGTATTTTTAGCTATGAAGGGTAAGAAGGGTGATCCATTGGTAATAGGATATCATCAAGTACGAGGAAGTAAAAGGTTATTTGATTTCAGCAACAGTGTTGAAATCATACAGGATTTAATGACAGCGCATGATTTCATCGAGGATGATAATGTGAAGTTTGTATTTCCTGCACCAATGACAATTGACGGCAAGCTGCCTGTTGAGGGTAAAATTAGAGATGAACCACTATACTCAGTAGATAAAGAAAATCCTGGAGTATGGATAAAATTATTTTAATTATGACAGCAAAAAAAGTAATGGTTAGACTAGGTTTTTCAGACATGGTTGTGACTATGGAAGAGGCAATGGATAATACTAATGAAATATGTAGTCCAGATTCTTTTGTAGCAGGTTATGAAGATGAAAATGGCAAAGAATGCAATTCTGACGGGACTTATTTTGATCAAATTGACCCTAAACAAATAGGCATGTTTGATGATTAAATATCAAACAACTAAGACTTTGGTAACAAAGCCTAATGACAATAGTGCTAATGCAATAGCTCCAAACCTAATTTATGGATGTTTTGGAGGTTGTGTTGGCACTTATTGCTATATGTCTAGATACAATGGCAAGAGAGTGTTCGTTAACAGTAATGTAATGGAGATTGTATCATCTGTGTTTCAATGGTCGAACAATTATGAAAAAATACCTGACCAACAGGACCTTGTCTATAAGATGGTAGATATTGCTTGTAATACAGATTTAGTTCTTATGCAAAAGCATTGTCCTATACCTCTTTTAAACTATTTAGAAATGTATGATGAGCATCCGGAAATTAATACAACTATGGCTACTAAATATCCTAGTTTGTTAAAATTAGATGTTAATCATTTTAAGAAAAAACCAAGAGTTAGAGTTAGCATTATGCCTCAGTCTTACTCTAGGATTTTAGAACCTAAGATGCAGAGCATAGATTCTAGAATACATGATATAAATAGGCTTAAGAAATTAGGATGGGAGGTACACATAAATTACTCACCAGTTATTATTTACAAAGACTTTAGAAAAGAGTATAGAAGCTTATTCAGTCAAGTAAAAGATATGGCAGGAGAGAATAAATGTGAAGTGATATTTTTAACTAATCATCCAAATCAAATGGAAAGAGTAGATGGATTAGCATCAGAAATGATGTTTAAGTCTAGTCAGGTTAAAAATAAGATGGGTGTTATGAGGTACCCTTTAGAATACAAATCAAGAGCAATTCAAATATTTAAAGATGAGTATTCTGAATTTTTTGATTTAAAAACAATTAGATATATATTTTAAAAAATAAAAACAATGAAATAATAAATGGCAATACAAGATCATAATTTAAAGTTGACGGAACAACAGTATAGAGACTTAGAATTACCTTCTTATTCTATGCTAGCAAGTATAGATAAGCAAGGAGTTGATGTGGTTGGTGGAGTAAAACAGAGCTTTAATTTAAAGTTCGGAAGTCTAGTTGATATGATGTGTTTTGAACCTCACAGGGTTAAAGATGTGTTCTATCAAGGAGCAAGCTCGAAACCTCCAACAACTAATGTAAAAAATATCTGTGATATGATACTAAATACCACGAAAGGGGAGGTAGGTCAAACAACAGAAGTTATTACAGGACTTGGAAAGAGAAAACAAATGAAAGTGTCTAATAAGCTTTTAGATTACAAGCATTTATTAGCAACCACTGCTGCAAAACTTAAGATCTATAAGAACTATTCTGAAAAAAAGTTAACAGACACGGTAGTTAATGCAGGGTCTGATTACTTTAAAGATAAGATGACTTCAAGAGGAAAGAATCTTATTAAACCTGAAATGTGGGCCCATGCAGCTCATACAGCAGCAACATTAATATCACATCCATTTACCGCTAAATACTTTGCCCTGGGAATAAAAGGGATAGAGATTATTTATCAGTATAAGTTTGATACTATAGTTGACGGGAAGAGATGTAAGGGTATGTTGGATTGTTTAGTTATTAATCATACTGCCAAGTTAATTTTCCCAGTTGATTTAAAGACTGGTGAATCACCTTGTAAGGATTTTCCAATGCTATACACATCACACAGGTACTACATACAGGGCGCTTTGTATAGAGAGGCATTAAAGACTATTGTTAATAATGATTTCGAATTGATGGAATATGTAGTTAAGCCTTTTGAGTTTGTATATATTTCTAAATTGAATCCAAATAAACCAATGAAGTTTATTGTTGCAGAAGATATGCATCAAGCTGCATTAGATGGATTTACTGATAGATTTGGATACAAATACAGAGGTGTGCATGATTTACTGGATGATTACTATTACAGTGCATCTAACGGTAACCTGGAATATACGCATGAAGAAATTACCAATAAGGGAGTGGTAAATATGAATGCTTTAGAAATACTTGGAAAATGAGAGAAGAATTTAAAATAAATGTAGTAAAAAACAAGAGTACAACATATATGTTGCCTTTTGTAAATGAGCAGGTAAATTTTAAGTTCCCTCATCAGTTAATTAATTCATATTTATCATTTGAAGAAGGTGATGATGTATTTTGCGTAATGTATAATTGGAGTGCTTCACCTGATTTCCTTAAGTTTGAAGGAGAGATGATGGGGCATAACTTATGTGTTGGACATGAAGACTATGGAGATAAAACTGTATATAAATTTAGATTATCTAGACATATGCAGGCTGGTAAAGAAAATTTTATCAATGGTAAGTACGGAGAGTTCTCTAAAGAACACAAGGAGTCCGTAATTAAGCACTTGATAGATTCTGGAGCTACAAATATTCAGCGTATTAAAGATATTATGAGTACATTTGCAGTTCTTACATCTGCTCCTCCTGACATGAAGAGAGAGGTATTTATGAATAACATAAAAAAATTAACAATAACACCAGAAACATTCAAAAATGAAAGTAATTAAAAGAAGTGGAAGGTCCGTGAATTTTAATCCTAATCAAATTATGATTAGGATTAAAGATCAATCAAAAGGACTTAAAGTAATGCCAGATACAATGGCTATTAAAGTTATCAGTCAAATGGCAGATAACATAACTACAGAGGAGCTTGATACATTATGTATTGAGAATGCAGCCTCTATGGTTACGCTGCACCCAGACTACAGTACTTTAGCTGCGCGTCTATTTGTAACACAATTGCGTAAAAGTACACCAGAAAGCTTCTCTGAGGCTATGAATAAAGTCCGAGAAACAACAAATGTTTTGTCAGATGAGTTTATGGCTTTTGTGGAGCAAAACAAGGAGGAGCTTGATGGGTTGATAGATCAAAACAGAGATTTTAATCACGATATATTTGGATTAAGAACTCTAGAAAAGTCTTATTTACTGAAAGATAATCCTAAAGAAGGTAACACTATAGAGCGTCCGCAATATATGTGGATGAGAGTTGCTATTGAAACTGGTGCTTATGATATGGAGCAAATAGTAAATTCATATAATTTAATGAGTCAAGGTTATTTTACACATGCAACACCAACGTTATTTAATTCAGGAGCTAAGTTATGTCAATTGAGTAGCTGTTTTTTATTAGGTAATAAAGGTGACAGCATAGATGGGCTGTTTGACACAATGAAAGATATTGCTAAAATATCTAAGTTGGCCGGAGGAATTGGAGTGCACATAAGTGACGTTAGAGCCAAAGGTAGTCTTATTAAGGGAACTAATGGTAAATCTGATGGACTTGTACCAATGATGAAGACTTACAATGAGATTGCAAGATGGATTAACCAAGGTGGAAAAAGAAAAGGTTCATTCGCTATTTATTTGGAGCCTTGGCATGCTGACATATTTGAATTCTTAGAGTTAAAAAAGAATCATGGTGCAGAGTCTAGGAGAGCTAGAGATCTTTTTTATGCGTTGTGGGTAAATGATGAGTTCATGAGAAGGGTTCAGAATAATGAAGAGTGGCATTTGTTTTGTCCAAATGAATTAAAATTAGCAGGTATTGATTTGCAAGATTTAATTGGAGATAAATTTAAAGAGGCTTATGATATGGCTGTCGAAAGAAATCTACAAATGAAAACTGTAAAGGCTCGTGATGTATGGGAAAACATATTGGTTTCTCAATTAGAAACTGGTGTACCTTATTTAGGATACAAAGATAGGGTAAACAAGTCATCTAATCAGCAACACTTAGGTACAATCAAGAGCTCTAATCTATGTATAGAAATAAATGAGTATTCAGATGGAAAAGAGCAGGCAGTTTGTAATTTAGCATCTATTGCTTTAAATAAGTTTGTAAACTCTAAGGGAGGTAAGTTTGTTTTTGATTTTAATAGTTTAAAAGAAGTAGTTACACAAGCTATAAGGAATTTAGACAATGTAATTGATGCTAACTATTACCCAACTCATGAAACTGAAATTAGTAACTTCAAGCATCGTCCTGTTGGATTAGGTGTTCAAGGATTGGCTGATGTATTTGCAATGATGAAAATGCCATTTGATAGTCTAGAAGCAAGAGCTTTAAATAAGGACATATTTGAGCATATGTATTTCTTTGCATTAGAAGAGTCTAATAGATTGTCAATAGATAGAGGTACTCATCCATCATTTGCTGGATCACCAGCATCTAGGGGTGAACTACAGTTTGATATGTATGATGATGTCGATGAAGGTAGAATAAATCTTAACCCTAAATTAGATTGGGAAGGCTTAAAGAGAGATATTGTAAAAGATGGATTAAGAAACTCTTTAGTGATAGCGCTTATGCCAACAGCAAGTACTAGTCAAATATTAGGAAACAACGAATGCTTTGAGCCATTTACAAGTAACTTATACACCCGTGGAACCTTGAGTGGTACATACATCGTGAGTAATAAGCACTTGGTTAAGGACCTTGAAGAGATAGGTATGTGGAATGAGGAGATTAGAAATGGATTAAAAAGAGATAATGGATCTGTAATAAATCTTCCTATCCCAACGGATATAAAAGAAAGATACAAAACAGCTTTTGAGATTTCTATGAAATCCCTTATAGACATGGCTGCTGATAGACAAAAATTTGTTTGTCAAGCTCAGTCTATGAATCTTTTTATGGATAATCCTACTTTCAATCAAATGACATCTATGCATTTTTATGGATGGAAAAAAGGACTTAAGACTGGAATGTATTATTTAAGAGGCAAGCCTGCAGTTGATGCAAAGAAAGTTACGGTTGATGAGCCAATTAATGTTGTGCAAGATGAGTCAGTTTCGCCCAATGATTTTAAAGAAATGATAGAAAAAGGAAAAGCTGCTCAAGAAAATGGAGATGACTGCCTAGCGTGTGGTAGTTAATTATTAATTTAAATTTTAAAAAAAATGAACAAATTAGAGCCTATTTTACAAGAAGAAAACAACAGATTTACAATACTACCTATTCAACATCCGGATTTGTGGGAGAGGTATAAGGAACAGCAAGCATGTATATGGACAGCTGAAGAGATAGATTTTGATGATGACCTTGATGATTGGAATAACAAATTAAATGATCAGGAAAGGTACTTTATTAAACATATATTAGCTTATTTTGCAGCTTCAGATGGTATTGTAAATAAGAATATAAATGACAATTTCCTTAACGAGGTTGCTTATCTTGAAGCTAAATTTACATATGACTTTCAAACATCAATGGAAAATGTACACAATGAGGTATATTCATTGACTATTGAAACATACGTAAAAAATGCAGTAGAGAAAGATAAGCTTTTTAATGCAATTGAGCATTTTCCTGCAATTAAATTAAAGGCAGACTGGGCATTAAAATGGATGACTTCAGAATCTTTCGCAGAGAGATTGGTTGCATTTGCTGCTGTAGAAGGAATTATGTTTTCAGGATCATTTTGCGCTATATTTTGGATGAAAAAGAGGGGTTTACTTCCTGGTCTTACTCAGTCAAATGAATTAATAGCTAGAGATGAGGGATTACATACTGATTTTGCAGTACATGTTCACAATAATCACCTTATAAACAAGGTTGCTCCAGAAAGGATTAAAGAGATTATTATTGATGCTCTTAAAGTAGAGAATGAGTTTATCACAGAATCATTGCCGGTTAGTTTAATTGGTATGAATGCTAAACTTATGACTCAATATTTAGAGTTTGTTGCTGATAAGCTTTTAGTTCAATTTGGATGTCCAAAAGAATTTAACTCTGCAAATCCTTTTGATTTTATGGAGATGATTTCTTTACAAGGTAAAGCAAACATGTTTGAAAAAAGAGAGTCAAATTATCAAAAAGCTGGAGTGAAATCTGGTGGGACTGGAAGCATTAGTTTTGATGCTGATTTCTAAAAATTATTTTATTGGTGAATTAGCGTCTGTTAGTGTAGCTAGTAAAATTAAATAAAAACAAAAATGGGAAGTTGTCTTTAAGATGACTTCCCTATTATTAATTTAAAACAATTATCAAATGAAAGGAGCATTAGGATTATTAACAATCTGCGCAGTTGTGTGGGTGTTTTGGATGTCATGGCAATGGCTTAGAAACAAAAAACAGTAAATTAACAATTAAATTAAATTAGATAGAGTATGAAAAAAGTAATTGGATTATTAGTATTAGTATTAGCATTATCATTTGGATCATGCACAACAGTAGAGTCAGGTCACGCAGGAGTAGAAGTATCTTGGGGTGGTGAAACAAACATGTCAAAAGTTTACAACGAAGGAATGGCAACAGGAATTAGTTGGATATGGAATGACATGGTTGAGTATGATGTTCGTGAAAAGACATTAGTTAAAACTTTTGAGTTCAACGACAAGGATAATATGGTTACAAAGGTTGAATTAGCTTTAGATTACAAGCTAGATAGAACTAAAGTTAATTTTATCCATAAAGAGATCTCAGATATTGAAACTAAAATTCTTAAGACTTTAAAGTCAGCTGGAAAAGAAGTTGTACCTCAGTATTCTGCTATTGAATTAAACATTACAAGACGTAATGAAGCTGAAAATAAGCTAGCAAGTATTATTGCTGATGAACTTCCTGAATTCTATGTTACATTTGCTAGATTACAGATGACAGATGTAGATATTCCATTAAAAGTGGCTCAATTAGCTGAAGAAACTGCAGTTCAATTAGGGCGTAATGAATTAGCAACTAAGAAGGAAGCTGAGCAAACAGCTTTGGCTAAAGCAGCAGTAGCTAAATCTAAAGGTTTATTTGAAGCATCTGAGTATGACGTTAGAACTAAAAAGTTAATGTCTCAGCCAGCAGTATTAAGGCTGTATGAGGCTGAAACTGATAGACAGTGGGCTTTAAAAGGTGTGTCTAAATATGGTAATAATAATGTATTTGGATCAGGAGTAAATATTCTTAAAGGACTTAAGAATTAAAACTACAAATAGTGTGAAAGAGGGTGTAAAAGCCCTCTTTTTATTAAAAATTATTTAAAAATATAAAATATGAAAAATACAATATTGATATTTCCTTTATTAGCTTTTGAATGGGGAAAGAGTAAAGGAAGAGCAATAACAGTGGGCTGGTTAACTTATACCTACTCGATTACTTGGTAATAAGATAAAATTAACTAATATAATAGATTAAAAATGATTACAAGAACAGAAGACAGATATGCTAAAAGAAAGGAATCTTTAATTAGTGGAAAAAAAGGAAAAGGAGTACTAAACCGTAGTAAAGCATGGAGACGAAGAAGAACTACTTAAAAATTAGTTGAGATTATATCGTTTTTAATGTAGATGATAAAAAATATATAATTAACATAATAAATTAAATCACATGATATTTAAAAGAAAACAAGCAAGACCTGCGGATGTGGGCACAATTTGCGTCATAAAAAATGATGTTAAAGATTCAATGAAAGATAGCTGGATGTATAAAAGTAAATCAGCAACTTTTCATTCTAATGGTAGACCTATCAGACAGTCATCATTAAGAAAAAAATCGGGACTTACAGCAATGCTAGCTGACGCTACATTGGTATATATAATTGAAGAATTTATATTTGATGGATTAGTAAAGGTTATTCCAGTTTCTATTGAAAATGATAATTTTAGTGCAGCTGGTTTAATGTCATTAATTAAAGCTAAAAAAAGTTTTTTAATTAAAAAAGATTCACTATCTTCAACGTCTCAAGATTTTATAGAGAGAGACTTGGAAAAGTACAGTCGTAATATTAAAAATTATATTTCTGCTCAAGTGAGTAATAATTATAAAATACCTTTTTCTTGGGAAAACAAATAGATCTCTATGACATGATAAATGAATGTGAAGATGAAGAAAACAACAATGCAGGTGAAAAGAGAAAAGCACTTGAGGAAACAAGAAGAGACAACCAGGTACTTTAATCGTAATTATGATGCGATGAAGTTCTGTAATAGTAAAGGGCTAACGATATATGCGTCTTCACAGGCGCATAAATCTTCATTAGTTAAGCTATTTGTACAAAAAGGAGAGATATTCAAACCTCTCAATAATATTGAATATGACCAAAATGATCAAAATGATGTAGTTAAGTATGTAGCTGCAATTGACAAAGAGTATGAAAGACTATATCTAAAAATGAAAGATAGAGTTTAAAGGAATTAATTTTGTGATTTAAATTAATGGTTATGTTAGTGAAGAGAAAACCCCAATAGAACTGATTATTCTATTGGGGCTTCTTTTTATTCCTATTGGCAATTTTTTTTTACTCCATTAGAATCCTGCCGAATTATTTAGGTAATCTAAAGCACTTTTAATATCCTTATTTGTCTGAGACGTAATAGGGAATGCCTTTAGTGCTGATACTGTAAGTTTATTTCTACCTTTATGAGGTCCTTGTTCGTATGTCTCATATGGATTCATTGCTTTAGTCATAAGATTCAGAACGTTTCTTAAAGTACCAACAGATGCAGTAGGTGTCGAAACTATTTTAATTGCCTCTTGTGGAATCATAAAAAAAGTAAGCTCTGAAATTTGTCTCCTAAATATGTACTTCATTGTAACCTCTTCTTCATCATCTTCAAATGACATATAAGCAATCATGCTTAATGCTATAATCATTAGCTCTGTAGTTATTTTCTTAAGATTAGCCTTTTCATGTGTAGATAGATTACCCGCACCCTTTTTGATAATTTCAATACTCATTTGTCTAATAGCTGGAGCAATAACTCTACTCATAAATCTAATTGCAGTGACATAGTAGCCTTCTCTATTGCCCTTAGCATCTTGAGAGTAGAATCTATTTGCCTCTAGCATATCTTCATTTTTTGTAAACATAGTTCCTGTGCCTCTCCATCTTCTAAAATATCCTTCCTCAATCCACTTACGTAGGAAAAAAGTAAGTTTACCCCAAAATTCCCTTTGAGCTGCAGCTTGTAAATCCGAATCATAATTACCGTGTAGTTCACGGATCTTATACTTGATTAGATTTCTAGTCTCCAGCATTATTTGGGCTTGACCACCAGTTCTAGTAAAAGTCGTAGCTTTCACAGCTTCATTTAACTTCATTTCTATTCCGCCCCCAGTGGTTGGCACGAATGTAATCATCTGGTCCAAAGACGCTGCTTCTTTTTTAGATTTAACAACATTGCCGTCAATATCTATATAGTCACCTTTTTTATTCATCACCCTAATGTGACGCATAGTAGCGTACATAACTTTAGATTGCATCATATGCTCACCTGCTTTTGCAATTGGACGCATAGAGTTCATCTTCATTAATGCCTGTCCTTTAGTGTTTTCTTCAAACTTATTGTCTAAATACTCTTTACCACCCATTACATTGAATGTGTTAAGAAACATATTAGTTCTTGATTTATCTACATTAGACCCCCAATCATTCATAATGTGTCTAACGTCCTTTGTGTAAACTTTACTTGCATAAGCCCAGTCTTTAAAATTAAAATGTTCACCACCTGAAGCTTCAATAAAATTATTAATAGTACCCATACTTAAATTCACAGTACTATTTATCCAGTTACCAACTAATGCCGTCATACCAGAATACTTTAACCAAGACTTAGCCAACTGATTAACATCAGCTTCTTTGCCAGCTATCTTGACTTTTCCCGCATCTTTACTCTTGATGTCATACATTCTATTGTGAAGCATATCAAGTGCCTTCTTGCCATCATTTGGAAGCCCATCACGTAAGTCCTTGAATATTTCAACTTCTTTATCTTTTTTAGATAATGCATGAATTTTTGTAAGTCTCCTAAGCCCTGCCTTATCCGGCACTTTTCTATTTTTCATTACTTCTAATACAATCAAAAAAGTAGACTCAACTTCTTTCTTTTTTTCGTAGTTCTTAGCAGCAATAGTATTCATTAAAGTCATCGTATGTAAATCAAAACTTTGATCAGCTTCAGATAGCTTCTTTCTAAATGAAATAGGTACTCTTAGCTTTTCTTTATTAGAAATGTCAGCATATACTCTTATAAACGATTCTTTAGTTGTATTATTATTTTCTTGAGTCTGGTAATCATCTGCCTGTACAGATGTTATCTCAGACACTTTATGCTTAACTGCACCTAGATAATCACCTTCAACTATCCTTTGAACATCAGATTTTAAAACTCCTGGTAATCTAATCCACTCCTGATTGTAACTCCTGGAGATCAAAGTGTCTTTTCCTTTTGATAATTTATCAGCGTCTTTAACTTTGCCTTTTAGGAAGTCTAGATGAGACTTCTGTTTAGGAGTCATTTTATTGTAATCTTTATTAATCCATTTCTGTTTTGGAACCCAATTATCTTTACCTTTAACTACTATGGATTCAGTGTTTTCTTTTATCCAGTACTCATATTCAGATCTAGCTATAGCTTCTGAAGTAGGGATATATTCTCTTTCCCCAAGTAATACATATGATATTTGAATAGATTCTCCTGCTTCATTGGTATCTACTTTGAACCTGGTTGCATCACCAAATCTAATAGATCTAGTCACGCCGTTAATAGTGTATTTTAATTTAGAACTATCAACCTTTACATCGCCATATTTTTCATCAGCCTTATCTCTATCGAATGCATCAGATATTAACTCGTTTCTTTTCTCCATGAAATCAGGCTTATACTGAGATGCATAGTAGGACTGTCCGGATTTAGAAGTAGTGAACATGTTTTCATACTTCTTTTTTTGATTATTATTATTGCTTACATCCTTTTTAAATTGCTTGTTCATTGTGTCAAACTCTCTAGCTTGAGTTAAAGCGTATTCAGCAATCTGCTGCTCAACTGAATCGACTAGAGTAGATAGCACCTGAATGTCTTGAGAATTTGCATTTTTCTCGGACCACATTGTTGCTGCCAATTTATGTATGTCAGACACAGACTTTTGTGCATTTGCAAATGCCTCATTGTATGCTACTTTTCTAATTTCATCAGCGTTTACTAATAGTTTCTCCATAACGTAAGAGTCAATACTTTGTCCTGAAGCTTTTAGATCTAAGTCATCATATTCTCTTTCAAATCCTTTGGTGTATTCAGTTTTTATTTTATTATCGTTGTCTGCCATGAATTCTGCGTATGCCTCCCGAGAAGCATGCAGTAATTTGGCATCTAATTTAGATCTATCTTTTTGTACATTTGAAAGAACTCTTTCGTAATACTTTTTGTCTTTATCAGACAATTCACCAGCATCATTCATTCCTATTATTAGACTCTGAATATCTTCAACCATACTGAAACCTTGGTTCCATTCTATACTTGAAATAACATTATCTTCAGTAAGATTACCAAATTTCTTTCTATCATCAACGATTCTATTCACCTCTTCTATTTCTTCACGAACCCACTGGATGTATTTAGATAAACCTAGCTTTTTATCAGTCTCATCTAATTTATCTAACTCATTTTTAAGCGCCTCAATAGATTGAAATCTAGTGGTGCCATCTAATTGATTAAGAGATTCTCTTTCCTTTTTATCAGGCGTATCAGGTAAGTATTCATTATAAATATTAGTCACCCTGGCAAGAGTCTCTTCAAATACAGCTTCTAAAGACTTTATAGCCACTTTTTCTTCTTGCGCCTCCTTATCAATCTTTCTTACCCTTTCTTCTTGATCCATCTCTGATAGACCTTCATAAAGATTTGTTTTCTTCACTCTATTGTCAATTATGTCTCTAGTAAGAGATTCTATTACATCCTTATTGAATATATTAAATTTTCTACTTATGAAACTAAAAAACCAGTTTTTAATAGATTCCCAAATGCCTGCTTTATCTTGACTATCAAAAAGCTCTGCACCTTTTCTACCAATAGCAGTTACGATTAGTTCTTTTGCAAACATCTCTTCATTTAATTCAGGATATAACTCTCTAACTTCCGCTTCTAATTCAGTGCCCATTAGCATATCCAAAGCCCTCTTTAGTCTAGGATTATCTAAACCTCCCGGAAGTGAGTCAACAAATATGTGTCCAAATTCATGAATAGCTGTAGTCTTAAAGATTTTGCCAGGATTTATCAAGATGACAGGCCTACCCGCATCTTTAACTCTCTGATCACCCTTGCCAAGAACTCTAGAGCTCTCAACAGTGTCATCCATAATAACTTCAACATTCATAGAATCCTGAAGTATCTTAACCTTATTTTTAAATATTTCAATATCTTCTTTTGTGTAGTCACTTTTAGCTCTCTCTTCTTGAGGGAAATACTCTTCTACAATTTTTGGATCACTAGACAGAACTTTTATTAGTTCTGCCTCAGTATAATCCTTTCCTTTATAATTAAATTTACATGCCATTATTAACAGTCGTTTGTAGTTATACCTAATTTTTTTAACATATCTTCAGTTAACATATCTGCAGTCAACTTAAATGGCTTATACTCTATATTAGTATTGTCATTTATATCTTCTTCAGCTGTTGTTGTCTCTGGATTCATTTTTGCACTTATTTCAATACTAGCTTTCACATCATTACCTGCACCTAGAGGATCCATCTTTCTTTTTGCTTGAGATATTGCATTCTTGAATTCCTGCGTAAACAATTTATTATTCTCTGGCAAGATAGACTTTTTTATTGAGTTATCATAAGAATATTCAAATACTTTGTTCTTACCTGCTTTATATCCAAGTTTATATGTTCTAGCATACATTGGAGGTATTTTTTCAAAATCATCTCCAAGGTTGTGAAGCTTGTAAAGTCCTTCAGCTGTCGTAACAAATAGAGGTGGATTGAAATAATGGTCTTTACCATTTATGACCTTATACTTTTCTAAGAATTTATTGCTAGCTGAAAATCCGTGTTCTTTTGATATGCCACTAATCTCCTGAGCTTGAAGCGCATTAACTCTAGGCACTACATCAGAATTATCAGACTCATGTCTCAAGAATTGATCTATAAATATCTCGTCCGAAGCCATATCTCCCATTTTTTGAAAGAACCCATTGACTTCTGCATTTATTCCCTCATCTTTAAGTATTTCATGAGGAATATGCGTAAAGAATTGGTTAAGATTGGCGCTGAATCCTGACTGAGAGTACGCGTACTTAACTAAACGAACTGCAATATCCTTTGTGTTAGGATCTTCATACAAGTCCATCCAGGCTCTGTATATTTCATTCTCATATAACGCTGGTTTGTTTTTAGCATTTACGCCAATGAAGTTATAATTACCTCTCATCTGAATCTCTAACTCTTTTATAAGAAAGTTTTTAGAAGTCTTTTGCATTTCAGAAATCTTTAAAGGTAATTTTTCAAATAACGTTTTAAAGTTATTTCTATTACTTTTCATCATTTTTGTACCTGACATCATGTAAGCATACATTCCTTTATCTATAGCTTTACCTAGCTTCTCAGACACAAGTGCTGGCTCTTTAGTTATTTTAGCTGACACTGTGTTCATAAAGTAAGCCGCATCTTCAGTACCTGACAACACAACTTCACTTCTATTTAACACAGACCTAGTAAACTCAAGTGCTTTATTTTCATAAGTACCTAATGCGGTACCTTCAAATTTCTTTTCGTATCCTAAAACAAATCCAATTCTTTTAACTTTATCAATCTTATTGATAGCAATATTCATCATTATTGGAGACCCGCCGGCACCTTTTGTATCAATTTTTGCCGCAAGTACCGCTTCAGTCCATTGAGCTGCTTTCTTTTCATGAAATATGAATGCATTCAATACTACTGAGTCAATAAACTTACTACGATTCCCTTTAATACTAGCCTCCATATCTTTTGCAGATATACTTTTAAGTTTTAAATGAGATTTATCATAGTCTTTTATATTGTACTTATTTTTTAAGTACTCTACAGGCGTCACAAAGGTTGAAGTTCCATTTTCAGGATTTACCACAGTAAGAGGCTCAGCTGTAATACTCTCAGATCTCTTTTTGAGCTCAACGTATTCTTTTAATATTGGCTGTCCAATGTATCTGTTGATAGTCTCTAATGGTACTCCAGCTCTAATTAACATGAATGTTGTATTAGCTGTGACGTCATTATGATTACCTCTTGTAATATAAGGATCTTTAGCAATATCTACATACGCATTCAAGAATGAAGAAAGTGTTGCTGATATGCTTCTTTTTCCAGGCATTGACTTATCCATTTGGGTCTTGTTATATTTCTCCTGCAAAACAGTATCAAGAAACCCAAGGTTAGTATCTACCTGTATGTTAATAGATTGATTAGCTACGTGATCAACTAATTGATTCGCAGTAAGAGCAACTCCCATTTTACCAGACATGTAATTCATCTTAGTTGTCAATTGTGTAATAGGTGAGAATAAATCTAAATTCTTATCATCACCTTTTGGATGTAATTTATCAATATCCTTTTTTAAGAAATCTGTATCAATAGATGTCATCATTCTATCATAAGTATGAGGACTCTGAAGTATATCTGAATACAAATTCAATACAGTATTCTGAGCAATTAGCTTATTTACATTTTTACCCCCTTTGTAGAACTTTTTATTTTCGTCATTAAGTAGCTCAAATCTTTCTGATTTTTTGTTGTATAGCATATTTGGAGCCATAACATACATCTTATCAATATCAAAATCACTACCAGTCTTTGCGGGTATTGCGTCATAACCTATAATGCTATCTCCCATAGTTTCAGGAAGTATCCCTACAATCTCAAGAGTATCATTAGATGACATCCCCTGGTTAGGAATTCTATATCCAACTAGCTCTCTAGTCTTTTTACCCGCGAATGCTCTCTTCCATTTAGCAGGAGTCATGTCTTCTAGTTTTTGATCAGATTGTTCTAATAATTTCATAGCTAATGTATGAGGTATTAGTACTTGTCCTGGAACAGTTTGACCATCTGGCCCCCTATGTGGTGGCTGTAATCCTTTACCGTCATAATTGTTAGATATCTTTATAATACCAGACTTGTCACTAAATGTCTCTAATCCAAATGGACTTACTTGAATGAAAGATCCACCTTCAGTGGAGATTTTAGTCATAGCTCTGTTAAATACAGACATTAATATACTGTCAATTCTTCCTCTAATCTGAGGAATAGCATCAAATGAAGTTTGCTTTTCAAGAGCTGCAATGATATTTTCATTACCACTTCTTTCCCTAAACTCACTAATCATAACTTGATATAGTTCAGATTTATCATTAATCTTTCCACCAACAATTCCGAGTTTTTCACCAACTTCCTCAGCACCAATATTTATTAATTCAGATATAGCATCGTGAACCTTTTGAAGTAACACTTCTCCTTTTATTGTGCCTTTTTCACCAAACACCTTGTAGTCACCATATATCTCGAGTCCTTCAAGAATGTTCTTTTGTATCTGAGAACCTAGATTGGTTTCATGCATTGACTTAATAGGAAGATCTTGTTGAAGTTTCCAACCTTTATTGTTCATGGTGTTTGAGTTTAATTCAAAATCTTCAGCCATTTCAGTTGATTCACCCTTATTTATTTTAGTCGGACTAATAGCACCTACTTTTATTCCATCTTCAGTAATAACTTCATGCACTTGATTAGAAACATTTTTTATATAATTACCATCTTTATCATGTGTCATTTTATGTAGTAATTTCTCCATTGGAGTACCCTTTACCATGTGTGGTATAAGTACAGCCTGAGAATATTTCAAGTAAGTAGGAACGCCATTATTGATTTCAAAATACACTCCCTTTAATGGTTGTGCTGCAAGTTTTAACTCACCTTTTGACTCATCTAAATTCTTACCATTTTTCATTTTATTGTAAACAATATCATGTTGATTACTCCATTGACCAAGTCTCTGCTTAAGAAACTTCCATCTCTCTGGAGTTATCCATGCTTGAGCATCAGTAGTGTTTACACCGCCCTTGCCTCTTGAATCAGCCTCGTATGCTTTCGCAATAGTCTTGTCGTTAATAGAGTCCTTAATCTTTTGTATATATTTAGAAGTAACTTGAACATTTTCTACAATAGCGATATTAAACTTCATGTCATCATTAGATTCTAAAGCCAATTGTAGTCCATCAGTATATGTTGCAGGAACTCTTTTAATTAAATCAGGTAAATTCTTGTAGTAAGCAGGATCTCCTGAGAATACTTTAGTGTATTCAATAGAAGATACCAGTCCATTAACAAGGTAATCTCCTACCATAGCATCCATACCGCCATTATTTTTGTAAAATCTAATTAACTTAGCGTTCATTTTAGTCTGACTATTTAGAGCTTCAATTTTAACTTTAGTTTCAGCATGTCTCTCTAATAAAGATTTTTTTATAGCAACAGATACTGCGGCTCTCTGAACGCTATCAAGTCCTTGAATACCTTTAGAGTCTATTGGTAAGCCATTTTTATATAAAGCCTTACTAAGAGGCCCTTTAAGTACATCGTGGCTTAGTTCAGGAAATAACTGAGACTTTAATCCATTAATATCTCCAGTATGGTAGTGTTGTATTCTTTTATTTTTAGGTAAACTCTCTAATTCTCCAGCTACAATTCTCATTCTATTGTACTCATCTTCGAAGTAGTCAACAAATATGTCTACAGTTTGTTGTGGAATATGAGTAGAACCGTCTGTATTTCTACCGTGCATTCCTGATTCAATCAATTCAAAACCTTTGAATTCTACCCTTCTTGATTTATCTGCAGCAATAATAGAGGGGAAGTAGGAAACTCCCTTATTAAGTCTTGATCCAAGTAATTTAGAGAGATTGTCATTAATTTGATCACCTAATGATATGTCGGTATTATCAACACCATCATCTTTACCTACAGATGTAAATGAACTAGCTAATCCGGATTCTAATTTATCAAGCCTTTGTTGAGATATTTTTTTTTGCTGAGCATCATTATTTTTAATATGATTGGCCAACAGGTAATTAATCCATTGCGAACTAGCATTAATAGGTTGAGTAGATAATTCTATAAGTTCACTAGGATCTTTTTTCCATTCAGCTATCTTATTAGATATGTATGTTGGATTAGCATATGCGAAGTAAGTTTTACCACCACTGGCAAGAATTGTAGATTCAGCAATATCAAGCTCTCTCATGGCTTGAGCTTTTGCAAGCATCTTAACCATCTTTTGAGATCTAAATGGATTAATACCATTGCCGTCATCATCAATAAATTTAACACCATTACCTTGTTTATCAACATTGAGAATATCTCCATTGATCATGTGCATAACTCCCTCAAACAAATCCTTAGTTGTCTTGAATTCATTTATGTTACCACCACCCAAAAGAATCATTGAATTAATATCTGTATCTTTTAATCCAAATACACCCAAATTTCTAAGCTCTTTAAACAAATTTGATGAAGCGTATCCATATGCTTCGTTTGTTAAGTCTCTATTATTGCTTTTATTAGCAGCACCTATTAGCCCTAACCATTCATTATAAATATACTCAATATTATCACTTATTCCTTTGATTGTTTTAAGTTTATCTGTACTTAAATAGATTTGTTTACCATTTTCTAGCCATTTATCTTGGAATCTAATTCCCCATCTGTCTAAAATTTGGCTTTCTCTACTGTTAGTAGCTGTAGCATTGTATATTGTGTACCCAGAATTAGCCGAATTAAATTCAGTAACGTAGTAGTTTAGTTTGTTTTTGTTGAATGCTTGTACGAATTCGTACACCTTGTAACGTCCGTTACTGTTGTCTTTATAAAGTATGTCAAGCTTATTTAATAGGTCTTTAGCCCAAGGTTTAACTTCCTGTAGTCCAACTATGACTTCCCTCATATTTGTATATGCTGAAATAACACCTTCATTAGATTGAACAGCAACTCTATCTGCCAATAATGGCTGCAGTGTTTCCCATACTTCATTGAAATCTTCGAATGAAGGAGTATTCAAGTACTTAGATGGAACTTTCTTATAACTTCCGTCTGGTTGTATTACAGATGATTCTAATTGAGATAAGAATATCTTAGTATTTACTGTAGCGGTTGACTTTGTATTAACTCTAATAGATTCAATAATATTAATTCCGCCACCTTTGTCTTCTTCTGTTACTTCCCCAAGAAGGTTCCCCTCTGCATCAGTTATATTTTCTATAAACTTTTGACCTAGTGAATCAAGCTGATAAATAAGCTCTTTTTTAAAGTCCTCTTTATGAAGCCTTATCCTGTCCATTCTTTTAGAATATCCAATTCTAGCTTTTTCAGACTTAAATCCGGATGCTTGAACCATGTAATCATCCATGGCCTTTTCCATGCTTTTCATTAACTTAGATTCATTCTTAAGTGAATCATAGTCATTAAATGAATCAATTCCACCGTCTTGTACGTATCTGTATAAGAAATACTTTGATATGTCTTTAATTTCTCGTGGTGTAAAAGTTCCTCTTAAGCCCTTTTTGTCTATAAAAAAACTAGTACCATCTTGAAGTTTAAAATAATGTTGATTAGTTCCTTTATTTAGTTTTAGTTTTGGCTCACCAGTGGAATAGGTTTCTCCAGTTTTAATTGTTGATTTACCCTTGTATTTTGCCACCCAGTCACCAAAAATTCCTTTAAAATCATTGCCTTTAACTTTCTTATATATTAAGTCAGCTTCTTTTTGATTTTTAAAAACTTTAAGTAATTCAGCGTGCAATACGGATTTTTTCCCAGTTGCCTCGTTGTTTACATTACAAATTATCATTTTTATCTATTTAATTTTAACTTTTTTACAATTAGTTTTTATCTCACCATTATCAAGACTAGCGATATCCTTTGTTGTTATAACATCATCTCCTTCAACATCACTAAAGTCTTCTTCTTCGTATTCTTCCTCTGTAGCGAAGTTTATAAATGTTTGACTAACTACTTCTTTTGTAGCTAATTTTGGGGAAGGTACAACTTTTTTAGATGCATTCCTAACATTACCATCACTAACACTAGGTGACTCTTTAATATTTAAGGCAGCTAATTCTTTTTTAATGTTATCCATTAAGTATCTAGCTGAATACGTGTCCGTGCTTTCAACCTTTAAAGAATGTACTGCAGATCCAAAGTCAGGAGTGTTCGATAGCTCCAAAGACTCTTTTCTCTCTATAGTATTCTTGATAGCCTCAGCCATCTTCATTACACTAACACCCTCTTTTTTTGCTAGAATCTCTAAGTTATTGCCATTATGATCATTCTCTTCTCTACGTAAATACTCTTCAATTTCAACCTCACTACTTTGTTGTGTTGGTTGTTGTAATATGTTTTTATACATATCTTT
>TARA_R100000541_G_scaffold58491_1_pt1 | contig 28384 bp, 33 predicted proteins | sample TARA_R100000541 | Tara Oceans TARA_R100000541 (sample SAMEA2621416) | marine metagenome | biome: marine biome (ENVO:00000447); feature: surface water layer (ENVO:00002042); material: "saline water (ENVO:00002010), including plankton (ENVO:xxxxxxxx)" | depth 5 m | reverse complement strand
TATTCTATAACAACAGGTGTGTCTAATACTAATGATGGTATGTTCTCTGGTATTATAGCTGGAGCATCTAATACTATTAATAGTCCTAGTGAAGGTTCAATTTTAGATGGTGGCCAGTCTAATAGTATTACTGGTACTAATAACTTTATTGGTGGTGGAGCTTTTAATAATATAGAAGCACCTGCTGGAGCACCTACAACAACACGTAGTAATTCAGCTATAGTTAGTGGTGTTAATAATAATGTTAATGATAATAATTCTGTAATTGTTGGTGGTAATACTAATGTTATAGAAGGTGGTAGTGGATTATCTACTATTGTTGGTGGTTCTAATAATGATTTAAGTGGTACTAGGTCTGTTATATTAGGTGGTAATGGTATTATAGGAACACAAGATGACGCTGTTTATGTACCTAAATTCATCATTAAAGATAATTATATACCTACAAGTTCAACAGATACTAATGGTGAAGTAGGACAAGTAAGCTTTGATACACAATATATGTATTATAGAACACCAACTGCTTGGAGTAGAACACCATTAAACTTAACTTGGTAATAAAAATACACAAAAATGACCTCTGTAAGTAACTGGTTCTATTGACTTTAAATCAAAACTTGCTACATAAGAAGAGTATATAGAATATAGAGTATATATATTTCGGTTTTAAAACACTTTAACTACCGAAAAAAAAAGAATATATAAACAGAAAAGTTTAAATTATATATAATGATATGGATGTAAATAATCAAAAAGAATTCTTTGAAAATATTCAATTAGACGTTGATGGTAATATTAGAGCAGTTTTAGTAAGTGGTCCTACTTTACCAGTAGAAAAGGGAGTTAATCAATATAATACTTTCAAGAAATTAGAACTAACAGCAGAAGGATATCTAAAAATATATAGTGCTTAAAAAAATAAATAATAAAAAATGGGTGATGTAAATAATCAATATGACTTTTTTAAAGAAGTTAACATAGATGCTAATGGAAATGTTGGTGTAGTTGTTACTGGTGGTGGTGGCCCTGGTGGAAACACAATATATACCGCTGATGATTCATTAACAGGAAATAGAATAGTAGACTTAAATAGTAATACTTTAACTTTTTCAAATGGTAATATTTCTGTAACAGGAACTGTAGATGGTAGAGATATAGCTACAGATGGTACTAAATTAGATACTATATCAACTAACGCTGATGTGACTTTAGACTCTATATCAGCAGGTGCTAACATAACTATATCACCAACAGGAGTTATTGCTTCTAGTGGTGGAGGTTCTACAAACACAATATATACTGCTGATGATTCATTAACAGGAAATAGAATAGTAGACTTAAACAGTAATAGTTTAACCTTTACTGGTGGTAATATAAACATAACAGATAATAATAAATTAACTTTTGGTACAGGTGGTGATTTAGAAATATACCACGATGGTGCTTCTTCTTTTATAGAAGATAAAGGACAAGGAAACCTTATACTTTTAAGTGATGGGCCTGATGGAATAATTTTAGGAAAAGGAGCAGTTGCTTCATTCGAAAGAATGGTTAGAGCTTTACCTGATGCTGGTGTAGAACTATATCATAATAACAATTTAAGATTATTAACAAGAAATGCAGGTGTAGATATAACTGGTAATTTAGAAGTGACAGGACTTGTAGATGGTAGGAATGTTGCTAACGATGGTACTAAATTAGATACTATCGAAACAGGAGCTACAACAGACCAAACTTTAAGTAAAGGATTAACATTAGAAGAGCCAACTGCTGGTGATGACATTACAATTTTCAGAACCGATGTTCCTATAACAATACAAGAAGTAATTGCGGTTTCAGTAGGTACATCACCAAACACAACATATTCTATATCTTATGGTATTGATAGAAGTGCTGCTGGTACTACTTTAGTAGCTTCTACAACAACTAGTGGAACTGCCAATGGTAATGTAGCAACAATAACAAACGTTAATATACCATCTAACTCTTTTGTATGGTTCGAGTGTAGTGCATCAAGTGGAACAGGAGTATATTTAAGTTTAGATATTAGATACACAGAAGATTAAAAAAATATTATTTGAAGATTATGAAATATTATATAGTAGAGAAACAACATATTAAAGATAGTGTATTGAAATATGATACAATCGGATATGTAGACACATTAGAAGATAAACAATATATAGAACAAAACTGGGAAATCTTTTTTGAAATGTTTATTAGTGATAATAGAGTAGGTTTACAAGATGGTACAGTAAGTATATTAGAATTTTTTAATGAGAGACCATATAGTTATATTGTTGATATTGAATTAGAAAATATAGTTGGTATGGCATTAGAAAAAATAAATATAAATAATTTATAAATATGGCTTTAGTAAAAACAAATCAAGGATTTTACTCTGGCACACCAGGTAATAGTAACATAAGTTTCAATTTTAATAATTTAGGTGGAGGTGATGAATTTATAATGGCTTTAGTTATGTTTAAAAATAGAACAACAGCTATTCCACAACCTACTTATGGTGGTGATGCTATGAATCAATTTTTTCAATATGATAATAATAATTTTAGAGTAGCTGTTTTTGGATTATTAAATCCAGCAAGTGGCACTAATCAATTTTTTCAAGCAGCTTCAGGTCAGTGGAATCCAGCTTCAGTTATAGTGACCTCTTTTAGTGGTTCAAGTGGTTTTGGTGTTAGAAATCAAAACTTAACAAACGCTGTTAATAACACAACAACATTAAGTGGTTTAACAACTGGTTCTATTATACAAGGTTATGGTATGTCAACAAACTCAACAGCTAACGCTAGAATTCAAATACCAACAGGAACAACAATAACAAGAGAATGGAGAAATAATGTTAGTGGATGGTTCTGGGGTGCAACAAGTCCAGTTTTAAATGTTACTAGTTCAACAGTTAGGTCATATAGTGGAGCTAGTTGGGCACAATCAAGAACAGGAGGTATAGAAATAAAAGAATCAAGTTCTACACCACCAACAAGAAGGCGTAGAATAATAATAAATTAATATAAAGGTATGGCGAAAAAGAAAACAACAGTTGAATTTGATTTAAAAGTAAAAGGAGCTGATAAAGTAGAAAAGTCCTTTGATGGTGTTGCAGAATCAGCTGAAGGTGCTTCTAAAAAAGTAGAAAAAGTAAGTAATAAAACAGGTGGTTTAAAAGGAGCCTTTCAATCAGCACAAGGTGGTGTTAAAGGTTTATTAGGTGGTTTTAATGCTGTTATAGCTAATCCTATAGGTGCTGTTATAGCAGCTGTTGTAGCAGCAGTTAAATTATTAAGTGAAATGTTCGCTACTAACGAAGAAGCATCTGATAAACTAGGTCAAGGATTTGCTTATATAAAAGGTTTATTATTACCTTTAAAAGAAGCCTTCTTTGCTGTATTTGACGCTATTGTATTTGCTGTAGAAAAACCAGGTGAAGCTTGGGATAATGTTGTTAATGCTTTTGAAACTGGTTTTGATTTTTTAATGGATAATATATTAAAACCAGGTGTAGCTATACTTCAGAATATATTCTTAAAAATTAAAATATCACTTATAGAAGCAGGTAAATCAGTGAAAGAATTTTTTGGTATGGACCCTGACCCAATATTAGAAAAAAGATTAGCAAATTTAAATAAACAAATAGCAGAAAATAATCAAATAATAGATAAGGCTGGTGAAAATATAGCTAAAACATATGAAGCTGTTGTTGAAAAAATAGTAGAAGTTGTAGAAGAAGCTGATAGAATGGGTAGTGCTTTAGCTGCATTAACAAAAAGAGAACAAGATTTAACAAGAGCAAAAAGAGAACAAGAGGTTCAAAACGCTAAATCACTAGCACAATTAGAACAATTAAAAGTGATTAGAGATGATGAAAGTAAATCATTAGAAGAAAGAATAGCAGCTAATAAAAAGATAGGTGAAATAGAAGCTAATAGAGTTGCACAAGCTGTTAGTTTAGCACAGAAAGAATTAAAATTATTAAAAGATAGAGGTAATTTAGTAGGTTTTGGTGGAGAATTATTAGACCAAATTACTGAGAAAGAAATAGAACTAGCTGAATTTAGAAATGAGAATGCTGGTATTAGAGCTGAACAAATAGTTAATGATGTTAATTTACGTAAAGAACAATTTGAAAAAGAAGCAGCTTTAGTAGACCAACAATTACAATTAGATTCAGTATTAGAAGAAAATGCTGTTAAACTAGCTGATGCTAAAATAGCGGCTGAAGAAAGAAAATTAGCTAAATTACAAGAATTAGGATTACAAGAAAATCAAATATTTAGAGACCAACAGTTTAATTTATTAATGGCACAAGAAGAAGCTGAAAAGGCTAAATTAGATGCTAAAAAAGAAGCAGATGATTTATTGATAGAACAGAACGCAGATGCTAAAGCACAACAAGAACAAGATGATAAAGATTCTGCTAAAATGAAAGTAAATATTGAAAAAGAACTTAATAGTCAAATAAAGAATTTAAGTAGTTCATTAGTTGGTGCTTTAAATGAAGATAGTAAAGCTGCTATGGTTATACAAAAGGCTGTTGCTTTAGGTGAGATAGCTGTTAATACAGCAAGAGCTATATCATCATTAGTAGCAGCATCATCAGCTAACCCAGCCAATGCTGTAACCTTTGGTGCGGCTGGAGCAGCACAATTCGCAGCAGGTGTTCTACAGATAGGAGCTAATCTTGCACAAGCTTATACTTTATTAAAGAAACCAGCACCTCAATTAGATACTGATGGTGGTGGTGGTGCATCAGGACCAGCACCTACAACAGAACAAACATCACCTGATTTAGGATTTGAAGGTAGAAGTGCTGGTACAGAAAGATTTGGAGCTAATATACCTATAAAAGCTTATGTAACTGAAAGTGATATAACAACATCACAGAATACAGCTAGTAATATACAACAATTAAGTCAGATAGGTTAAAATTAAACAGATTAGAAAAATATATATATCATAATATGAAAAATAACAAAATATTAATAGAACTATTTATAGATGAGAATGATGAAGATAACGCTTTAGATATTATATCGTTTGTTTCTACTCCAGCAATAGAGAAGAACTTTATGCATTTCAATAAAAAAAATGGTCAATATAGTTTTAAATCAACTGATGATGAAAAACGTATAGTAACAGGACCAGCTATGGTACCTAATCAAGAGATTATAAGAATGGATGCTGAGAATAATGCTTATTTTGTATATTTTACAGAAGAAACTATTATTAAATCACAAGAAATATTCGCTAAAAATGGTAAAACTAAATCAACTAACTTTGAACATCAAGAAGGTGATATGAAAGGTGTTACTGTAGTAGAATCTTGGATAGTTACTGACCCTAAAAATGATAAATCAAACGCATTAGGATTCACTAGTATTCCAAAAGGTACTTGGATGGTTTCATATAAAGTAGATAATGATGAATTATGGTCTAAAGTTAAATCTGGTGAAGTTCAAGGTTTCTCTATTGAAGGTGTATTCAGTAAAAATATAATACAAATGAAATCAAAAGACAATGACACATCATTTAAAGAGATACAAGATATTTTAAGTATAGAAGGTATATCAGACGATGAAATATTTGATAAAGTCTCTAAGATTTTATCTAAATAAAAATAAAGTTGAACACAATAAAAAAAATATATATTATAGTATGAATAGAGAAACATTTATAGACAAGATTAAGACATTATTCTCCGAAGTTGAGAAAGATGAGATTAAAAAAGATGAATTTGTTGACGTAACCACTATTGATGGAATTGTTCTTAGAGTTAAAGAAGAAGAAATTACTGTTGGTTGTCAAGTTTTCGTAGTAGGTGAAGAAGGAGAAGAAACACCAGCACCAGAAGGAGAACATAATATCGAAGGTAAAGTTATAACAACAGATGCTGAAGGTAAAATTGTTTCAATTCAAGAAGTTGATGTTGATGAGAAAACTGAAGCTGAAGAAGAAAAGAAAGAAGAGGTTATTGAAGAAGAAATGGCTGATGAGAAAAAGAAGAAAGACGAAGACGAAGACGTAGAAGCTGAGGAAGAAGACAAGAAGAAGAAAGACGAAGATGAAGACGTTGAAGCTGGAGACAAAGATAAGAAGAAAAAGAAAGAGGATAAATACGAAGATGAAGAAAATCCTTTAGAAAAAAGAATTGAATCTTTAGAAAAAGCTATAGCTAATATTGCAGAATCTATGTCAGCTATTGATAATTTAAGTGAGGTTGTTGCTGAGATAGCTAATTTACCAGCTGATAAAGAAGTTAAATTATCAAAAATGGATAATAGTAAAATACAAAAATTAAATAGTAGAGAGGAAAAACTTAGATTTCTTTCTAAAAGAAAATAAAATAAAAATAATAATTAAATTATGAGTTTAGATGTAAGCGGATTATCAGTATATACTGATGAGAACAAAATGGACCTTATCAAGAAGTCCATATTAGAAGGTAGAACAATGGAGTATATTACTATTCAACCTGATATCAAGTCAAGTGCGACAATCAATATCTTAGATTCTACATTAGTAGGTCAAGCTGGAGCTTGTGGGTTTTCACCTGATGGTACAACAGCTTTAACACAAAGAGCAATTGCTGTAACACCAATTAAAATTAATGAGTCTATTTGTTTAAATACATTAGAGTCTTATTACACACAAAAAATGATGAACCCTGGTTCTTATAACGAAGCAATTCCTTTTGAGCAATTATACTCTGAAGAGAAAGCTGGTAAGATTAACGCAATGTTAGAAGACATTATCTGGAAAGGTGATACGGCTGGAGCTGGTAACATAGCATTAGCTGATGGATTACTTAAATTGATTGATTCTTTAGGAACAGTTGTTGATGGTAATGTTGGAGGTGAAACTTCAATTACTGCAGCTAACGTTGTAGATATCGTTGATGGTATGGTTGGTGTTGTACCAACAGACATAATCAATAAAGATGACTTAGTTCTTTTTGTTGGATATGATACTTATAGAACATATGCTAAAGCTTTAAGAGATGCTAACTTATTCCATTACACAGGAGCTGAAAATTCAGACTTCATTCAAGTTGTACCTGGAACTAATGTTAAAGTTGTTGCAGTAAGAGGATTGAATGGTACTAACAGATTAGTATTATCTACATCAGCTAACATATATGCTGGAACTGATTTATTATCTGATGCTGAAGACTTCAAAATCTTTTACTCAAACGATAATGACGAAGTAAGATTCATTGCTAAATTTAAGATTGGTGTTCAAGTAGCATTTCCTGAATTTGTTGTTGAATACACAAACGTATAAAAGTATAAAGTAAACGAAATTAAAAGGGGGAGGTTTTAATCCTCACCCTTTTTTTTTCAATAAAAATAAATTAAAAAAATTATGAGTTGTATATTAGGAAACGGTATCTCACTTGGATGTAAAGATTCATTAGGAGGTATAAAAGAAGCATATATTGCTTCGTTTAATGGTAATGAAGTGTATACTATTGGTGGTGATGATATAATCACAGGAATATCAGGTACAGAAAACTTCTTTACTTTCGAACAAAGAAATGAACAAGGTGAGTTTACACAGACTGGAAATCACTCTGTAGAGAATGGTACTAACTTTTGGGAACAAGTTGTTAGTTTAATCTTTACAAAGAACGATTCTGAAGATAGAAACACTTTAAAGGTTTTAGCACAATCTGCTTTATTAGTAATTGTAAAAGACCAGAACGATACTTATTGGGTTGTTGGTAAAGAAAACGGAGCTGATTTAACAGCATCTTCTCAATCAGCAGGTAAGGCGTATGGAGATTTAAATGGTACTACTATTAGTATCACAGGTAAAGAACAATATCCGGCATATATAATAGACCAAGCCGGTTTTGATGCATTACCAGTATCATAAAATATTAATATTTCTTTTTTATATTAATTAATTAAGGACATCTCATAATGAGGTGTCTTTTTTTGTTAAACACACATTAATAACTTATATATAATAATACAAAACAATAAATAAGATGATTAAATTAGAAAAAAATTCAGTAAATAGAGTAGTTGTTACATTAACAGAAAATGTTACTATAGCAGCACCCGTCTATTTCTTATTTGAATTCATATCTGATGATACTTTAACATCTAAAATATTTACTGCTACTGATATATCTAATAACATATGTAGATATAATGAATTTTCTATTGAAGAAACAAGTGGTGTAGAAGATTTACTTAACGGAGTTATTGATTTAGAACCAAATGGTTACTATCATTATAACATATACCAAATGAGTGACCCTACAAACTTAGATATATCATTAACAGATGGTATTGTAGAAAAAGGTAAAGTATACTTCAAAGGTGATGTTAAACCTGTTAGAACGTCTTATACAGATAATGATGATAATACGTATATAGCGTATGAATAATAAATAAATATTAAACTATGGATAAAAATAACAATACTAAAGTTCAGATGATAGCAGCACCCGCTGTTGAGATAGAATCACCTGTATTTAAAACGGTAAATAATAAAGACTATATCTATTATGGTTTAAATAATGATTACCCTACTATATTGAAAGATATGATGAATACAAGTTCTTTACACTCTGCTATATTAAAGAAGAAATCTGATATGACAGCTGGTAAAGGTTTTGATTTTGAAACAGTTGAACAAAAGACATTTATCGCTAATATCAATGGTAAAGAAACACTAGACCAAATATCTTATAAAAACGCATATGACTTAACATTATATGGTGGTTTTTGTTATTTGGTAACTTGGTCTAAAGATAAAAAGTCAATTGCTAGATTTCAATATATGGACTGGTCTTGTGTTAGAATGGTTAAAGAATTATGTGATGATTCAGATATGTCTAAATTACAAGAAGAAGGTGTTGATTTCTTTTTAATTAGTTCAGACTGGTCTCAAGAAAGAAAAGAAAAATATAAGCCTAAATTAGTTCAAGGTTTTTCTACAGAACATAAAGATGAAACAACACAATTAGTTTATGTATCAATGTATAGACCAGGTTCTCAAGATACTTATCCTTTACCTGATTATCAAGCATCATCTACTTATATAGCTTTAGATACTGAAATTGCTGCTTGGCACTTGAATTCAGTTAAGAATGGTTTTAGTCCATCATTAATGATTAATATGGTAGGAGTACCAAGTGATGAAGAGATGAAAGTATTTCAAAAGAAATTAGAACAACAATATGCTGGTTCAGCTAATGCTTCTAAAGTAATATTAACATTATCAGAAGATGAAACTCAGATACCTGTTGTTACACCACTTTCTTTAAATGATTCAGACCAAAGATATAAAGACTTAGCTAATCAAGTTAAAGAACAAATTATTATTGGCCATAGAGCATCATCTACAGCAATAGGTGTTCCTACAGCTGGTAAATTAGGTACTTCTAATGAGATTATAGAGGCTGAGGCAGTCTTTCAACATAATGTTATAGATAACTATCAGATATTAATTCAAAACTCTTATACGAGACTTATGAACTTTAATAATATTGAAGGTGATTTAGAACTTAATAACTCAATTACTTTTAATTTAGATAATGTAGAAGAAGAAGAGACTGATAACATAGACGAAGAATTAAAGTTGATTAAAACGACTTTCAATGATTATCCAAGGTCAGCTATTAACAACGCAAAACGAGGAATCAAACTAAATGAAAAATCTGGAAATAAGTGTGCTACTGGTGTTGGTAAAAATAGAGCACAAGATATATCAAACAAACGTGGTTTATCATTTGACACCATTAAAAGAACATTTAGTTACCTTTCAAGAGCTGAGCAAGATTATGATGAGACTGACTCAAATGCTTGTGGTACTATTTCATTTTTATTATGGGGTGGTAAGTCAATGAAGTCTTGGTGTGAAGCTAAAATTAAATCAATAGAAAAACAAATCGAAAAAGATGCCGAATAATAAAATATTACTAATAACAGCTGATTACTATAAAAGAAACTCAGTTGTCAATTTAAATGTAGATGAAGAATTAATTCATCCACAGATTATCAAAGCTCAAAATATGAATATAGAGAGAGTATTAGGTTCTAACCTATTCAATACTTTATTAGAACAAGTATCACTTTCTAATGTTGAGCCAAGAATGGTTACTTTATTAGAAGATTATATACAACCTGCTCTTGTTGAATGGGTTACTTATACAGCTTTACCTTATTTTAATTTTAAGATAACTAATAAGTCTGTAGCAAAGAAGTCAAGTGATAATTCTACACCATCAGAGTTAAACGAAGTAAACTTTCTTAGACAAGATATAAGAGACGATGCCGAGTATCTTAGTGATAGATTAACTAAATACCTACAAGCGTCTTTAGATGTCTTTCCAGAGTATGATACGAACAATTCAGACTATGATGATATAAAACCAGTTAAGAATAACTTTTTCAGTGGTATATATTTAAGTAATAATAACAATAACACAAACAATGATGATGAGTGTTGTGATTAAAAATAATATTAATTATTAATGGAAGGAGTTTTAAAAACACTAGCAGAAAATTTAGATGGTAGTTCAGTATCAGCATTTGTATTAATCATATTAACATTTATGTTTATATTTAGAAAAGAAATACCTTCTTGGATTAATAGATTATTCAGTTTAAAGAATAAATTAAAGATAGAAGATTTAAAACACCACGATTTATTTAATACTTGTGTAAGAGTTAGAACAGAAGTGTCTTTAATGAAGTTTTACACTCACGGTGTTTATGATGTTACTAAAAGTAAGATGTGTAAAGACTTTACTAAACATAAAATTGAAGTATGTTATAATTCATTTGAACAAATATTAGAAGTTGATATAGAAAAGATGAGTCCTGATGAGTTTAAAAGGTATATCTTAAAAGAACAAACTAAAATGCACGTTAATTATATTAATAAGATAACAGAAGATTGGAGAAGTAAAGGTATATCAGAAGTAGATATAAGATATGTTGTAGATTTATTCGAAACTTTTAGATATGATGTTGTTCAAGCTTTTGAATATAGAATAAACTCTATTTTTTCAAGCACAAGTCATAAGAACAATACACGTAGATTACTAGCTATATTCGAGATGTGGGCTTTCGGTATTGATATGTTACCTAGAGATATGCAAACAACATTTGAATCCTTAAATGGTAGATTTAAAGAAATAAATTATTAAAATGATGTTACATATTAAGTTTAAAATAAGAATATTCTCTAAAGTTTATTTCTTTGAGTATAGAATATTATCTAGAAAAATTAAATAATATTAATTATACATATTTATCTCACTAAAACATTTAATAACTATATTTGAATAGTGATTTTGTTTATATAAGTCTTCTTTTGTTTCTATTTTAAATATTTCTTTATAGTGAATACACCAAGAACTATTAATTATTGTTGTAGAACAGTCAGAACAATAGTTATTCCAATTCATCCAGTCTTCAAATTGACTTTCTATGTGTTTTTTAAACGATTTAAAAGAACATCCTAATGATTCCATAGTAGAACCTTCTATTTTAATATCGTTGTTTCTAAAAGAGTGTTGAATGTTTTCTCTAATATCTCTAGAAAATCTATATATCGGGTCTTCACCAGTTATAATTCTTTCGTAATGTGTTGTGTAAAGTTTAATAGCCATAATAATTGTTTTCTTTTATATATTATTAGACAATATAAATTTAAGAAAGGTAAGGTTGTTTATCGTCAATTGTCTAAAAAGGTGTAAAAATCGCCTCTGTAAGTAACTGGTTCTATTGACTTTAAATCAAAACTTGCCACATAAGAAGAGTATAGATAGTAGAGAATATATATATTTCGGTTTTAAAACACCTAAAACACCACCTACAAAAAACGGTATTTTAAACTTAATATATAACTTATGAAAACATTATATAACGAAAATTGTATAGAAACATTAAATAAATTACAAGATAACTTTATTGATGGTATTATAACATCACCACCATATAACATAAACACTGAAAGAAGTGATTCTTATTATAACAATGGTTATTCAGAGTTAGATGATTTAAGTGAAAACGATTACTTAGAAATAAGAACAAATGAATTTAAAGAGTTTAGTAGAGTTATTAAAGATAAAGGTGTTATATGTTACAATATAAGTTACGCTAAAGAGAATCCTATATTACCAACTTTACTTGTTTCTAAAATACATAACGAAACTGATTTAACATTAGCAGATATAATCTGTTGGAAGAAATCAAACTCTATACCATTTCAAACATCACCTACTAAATTAAGTAGAATAACTGAATTGATTTATATCTTTGTTAAGAAAGAACAATTACACACATTTAAAACAAACAAAGAAGTAAGTTCAGTAAATGAAAAAACTAAACAAAAATTCTATAAAAATTACACAAACTTTATTGAAGCTAAAAACAATGATGGATATAAGTGTAAATTAAAAGCATCTTATTCACAGAAATTATGTGACCAATTAATAGATATTTATTTTACTAAAGGAAGTTTAATATACGACCCTTTCACTGGTATAGGTACTACACAATTGAGTTGTTTAAATAAAGGATGTTTATATTTAGGTAGTGAATTAGATAAAGAACATTTTGATATAGCAAATATTAGATTAAATGAAGAAAAAATAAAAATAAAGAAAGAAAATGAAAAGTGATTTATACAACAACATACCAAGATACTATGGAAGATTAGTATTAGAAAGAGAGTTCTACTCTAAATTAGAAAGACAAACAAGTAAAGACTTATTAAAGTTTTATACTTATTATGAATTTGATGAATTATTAACATTTCATAAAAAGATAGATGAATTAATTTTATATTATGAGATGTTAGAAGATAAGAACTTCTTAGTAGATAAAGAAGAGATAATGACAGATTTGTTAGATAATTATTTTGAATGGTTTAAACTAACACGTAGTAATGTTGGTTGTGATTCTACTTTATTACCAGGTAAACAAATCTATATAATGTTTAAAAGATTACAAGAATTATATTATGTATTAAAACCTATGAAAGAGAAAGGTGATTTTATTAAAATACATAAAAGAATAGAAAAGTATAGATTACATAGAAAACACAAGTCACATAAATATAAAAGAATATTTTAAAAAAAAATGAAAAAAAATGACAAAAACGTCAAAGGGAAGAGAATACTTTTTATATATATAGTATAAAATTAATTAAGTCATAATTAATTAATGTTTTTTTTTATGTTTGAGGTCACAGATTAAGCCATAGTTTGTGACCTTTTTTTATGCGACAAAAAACGGTATTTTAAACTTAATATATACATTATAAAAAAGAAAAAAGAATTATGAGATTAGACACATTTACAATATTAGTATGTATGGAATTATTTATAATATACGAATATTTTCAATATTAAAAAAAAAGATTGAAAAAACACAAAAGAGAGTTTTCAAACTTTATATATACTATTAAGAAGTTAATCTTCTTAGTGGGTCGTGAAGGAAGTAATTAGCCTTCACACTCTCACCCACTTAAAAACAAAGAGAGATATAAAATAGAAAGAGAGATATGAAAAACTTAAAGAGATATATACCTACACTGGTATATGACAAATTACAAGAATTAGATTTTAAAAACATTGAACAATTATATGTTGTTTGTGATATGGTATTCCGTTCATCTATATTTAAAAAAGAAGATACTGATTATTCTAACAAATATATTGATATACCTTCTTATTATTTCAGAGATATTATTACTGAATATAAAACACCTATTGATTTCCTTAAAGATAATAACATTATAGAGTGTGATGGATTCTATTCTAAAGAAGCTGGTAAGAGTTTAGGTTATAGATTCAATGAAAACTACATATCTTTATTAAAAGAGGTTACAATACAAAAGACAACTATTAAAAAGAAGATAATAAAAAACAAGAATAAAAGAAATGATGAAGCTAAAAAAGCTTTAACTACATATAAAGACTTTTATCTAAAAGAATTTGATATAGATTATAATAAAGCATTAGATTATTTGAATGAATGGTATTATATATCTATAGAAAGATTAAATAACACTATTAAAAATAATAAAACAACTGAGTTTATGAAACAATATGTTAAAGTTGTTAATAAATATAACTCTATATTCATTTCATTAAACGCTATTAAAGATGGTGACTTGTTTTTTAAGAAGAATAAAACGAATGGTAGAATAGATACTAATCTAACATCACTTAAATCAGAATACAAACAGTTTATTAAGACAGATAAAGAACTTTATTCTATTGATATAGTAAATAGTCAACCTTATATGTTAAGTCTTCTCTTAGATGATGTAAAAGATAAAGAAGAAGTTCAGAAATACAAAGACTGGACATCAATGGGTCAGTTCTATGAGAACTTTGGTAGGTCTGTTTATACAAGAACAGGTAAAGAGATTACAAGAAAAGAAATAAAGAACTTAATGTTTTGTATATTCTATTCTAAGAACACATCTTATTGTAAACAAAAGAACATATTCAAAGATATCTTTCCATCTATATTAGAACATATTGAATCAAAGAAGAAAAGACAACATAATCAATTTGCTATTGAAATGCAGAAAGTAGAAAGTCAAATATGTTTAGATATTATAGCTAGAGAATTAGATACTAAAGGTATATCATATTATACTATACACGATAGTTTTATTATTGATAAGAAAGACTTATATGACACTAAACAAAGTATTCTAAACAACTTTGAAGATAAGTATGATAGTCAACCTTCATTATCAATAGAAAAGGTGTCTATGTAAAAATAACAATTAAAATTATGTTTGATGAATTAGATAATAAACCAAAGAAAAGAGGTAGAAAGAAAAGTATAGAATGGTTAAGAACCGATGATGAAATAAATAATAAGATTATATTAGCTTATGAATGTGATAGATTAACTTATGATGAAGCTAAAAACTTAATATTAGAACAATTCATTGAATTAAGAAATAATGGTAAAAATATAGTATTATTAAAGAAAAGTATTAATATAGATAGTATTATTAGTGGTATTATCAAAGAAAAACAGAATAAATAGTAAAACACAAAAAATGGTTTTTTTTATTTAATATATAAAGAAAAAGAAAACTATTATGTCCGACAAATTAAAGAAGATATTATCTATATCTGATGAATTAACTCAAGAAAAATTAAAAAATCCTAAATCTAATACAACTCTTATTTCTAAAGAGAAGTTAGATTCTATGATTGAAGAGATTTTAGAAGAAAGAAGAAAATCTAAATCATAAATCTATAATAATTATACGTTAATGTGTGTAAAAAGTTTAATTAATTTAAATAATAAACACATATTTTTATAATACTGAGATAATGACAGACAAAAATAAAGTAAACTATGAATTTTAAAGAACATATAAACAAAGAAACAGAAACAATTAAGACATTTGAATTAGCAGTAAATAGTAATAACATAAAAGTAAGAAAGATATTTAATGAATCATTTAGTTCATATGATTTTGTTTTTACTTATAAAGAAGATTATATCTATTTCACTGAAGTTAAAACAAGAAGTGTTAAAGACACTCAATATCCTGATACGATATTAGAACAAATGAAAATAGATAAGATAAATGAAGAAATTAAAGAAGCCAATAAAATCAAAAAGGTTGATATGGAAATAAGAGCTGGTTTTTTAGTTCAGTTTACAAATGGTATGTATTTCTTTGATTTAACAAGAACAGAAACCACGACTTCTATTAAGAGGTGTCCTAAACACACAGCATCGAATGGTAATAATAATTATGTAGATAAGAAGTTAGTTCATTTTAAAATACAAGATGGTAAAAAAATAATATAAAATATGAACAATATTTATAATTGGTTAATAAATAATAAAGAAGAATTGATGAATAAGTTTATTTACAATATGGTACCTAATAGAAGAGACGCTGAAGACTTTTACCAAGACCTATTCATTATAATGTCTAATAAAGATGAAGTTAAACTAAATCAGATATTAGAAAGAACAACAGAAAAGAATAATGAAATGATGAGATATGTTTATATCATTATTAAGAACAATTTAAAATCTGTTAATAGTAGATATTACTATACGTATAGAAAACCTATTGGTGTTGATTATGATGAAGTTAAATATGAAATAGGTAGTATTGACAAAGAAGAGAAATTTATTCTATTAGAAGAGATAGAAAAAGATTACACTGAATTAATGGTTAAGATAAATAAATACTTTGATTCAGAATTAAAATCTAATCCAAGGTCGTTTTATGATAAAGGTATATTTGATTTATATTTTAATCAAGACAACACTTATAGAGACGTAGGTTCAATTTTAGATATACCTGTAACCTCTATTTTTAACAATATACAAAAAACCAAAGATAAGATTATTAAGGTGTTTAAAGACGATATTAAAAACATCAACGATAAAATTATATATTTTAATACGATATGATTATAATAAAGATAATAGGTATAACTTGGTTACTCACACACTATAACGATTTTATAGAAGAATTTAATCAAGTTTTAAAAAGACCTAAGACAATAATATTGATACCAAAGAAGATATTAAGTTGTATGATGTGTTGCTCGTTCTGGGTAACTTTAATACTAACTAAAGATATATACTTCTCTGGTTTCATTAGTATGTTATTTTACTTATTAGATAAGTATTTAATAAAAACAGATATTGAATTATGAAAGATGAATTAGAAAAGGAATTAAAAGAAATAGTTACTTGGACAACTATGAGTAAAGACAGAATAACAAGGTTATATGAAGCTTATAGTATAATAAGTAAATCAAACCAAAGACACTGTAGTAAATGTCCTTCTGTAATAAGAGGTATATTTAATAAAGTAAAAAAATATTATGAAACAAACTATGATTAGAAAAAGAATAATTAAGGTTTTGTTATTTTTAATAATAACACCTTTAACATTACCATTTATGTTACCTTATATGTATGTAAGTAAAGCTATAAAAATAGCTAAAGGAGAGTAATGAGAAGTAAAGACCCTTTATTGAATAGATTTGGTATGAAGTCTAAAAGTCAAAGAATGAAGTATGATAAATTCATTAGAGAATATATGATATGTTGTAATGCGACTGAGGCTTATAAAAAAGTTTATCCTGGTAATATAGATGCTACCAATAAAAGAAATGGATATTTATTAGTTAGACATCCTTATGTGATATACGAACTAAATAGAAGAAATAAAGAATTAGATGAAAAAACTGACAAGAAAATAATTATGAACAGAGAAAAGATATTGAACGAATTAAAAGAGATATTGTATTTAACAAAAGATTTAAAACAATATCCAACAGCTTTAAAAGCTTTAGACCAATTAGCTAGAGTTACAGGTTCTTATGCACCTGAAAAAAGTGAAATAGAACATAAAGGTATAACAATAAATTATGTTAATCCAGATGATGTAGTAGAAGATACTTTCTCTGGTGGTTGTCCTGACTGTGAAGATGGTCAATGTGTATGTGATATTGAGATATGAGAAATAAAATAAAACAACTTGAACAACTATTGATTAAATCAAGTTCTTCATATGAATTAGAATTACAATATATTATGTTTCTAATAGAAGGTATTAAAAATATAATTAATAAATAAAAAAAAGAATTAATAAAGATGGGAATTAAAACAAAAATAGAAACACAAAAAGATTATGATGATTTAAAAGAATATATTAAATATTTAGAAGAATTACGTGATGAAAATCCAAGATTTCTTAAAAGTCCTGATAATATACAAGATTACATTGATGTATATAATAGTTATTTAGAAGAGTATGATAATAAACTTTAAACCTACAAAGAAACAACACGAAGTCTTTAAACTATTTGAAGATGAAAAAACCACTGAGATACTTTTCGGTGGTGGTGTTGGTGCTGCTAAAACTTATCTGATGGGTTCATTGATAACTATTAAGTGTCTTCAATATGAAGGTATTAGAGTAGGTCTGTGTAGAAATGAATTAACGACTTTAAAGAAAACAACAGTTGTTACATTACTCTCAGAAGTCTTTCCTAACTTTGGTTTAAAGAAAGATGAACATTATAAGTATAATCCTATTGATGGTAAGATAACCTTTTATAATGGTTCTGAGATAGTCTTTCAAGAATTGAGACATATACCATCAGACCCTAATTATACTCGTTTAGGTGGTCTTCTATTAACATTTGCCGTTATAGATGAAGCAGGTGAAACATCATCTACTGGTAAAGAGATATTACAATCAAGAATAGGTAGATGGAGAAATGAAACATATAAACTTAAACCATTACTTATAATGACTTGTAATCCTTCACGTAATTTCTTATATGATGATTTTTATTTAGCTAATAAAGAAAAACGAATGCCTTATTATAGAAAGTTCGTTAATGCTACTGGACTTGATAATCCATATTTATCTGAGAGTTATATAGAGAACCTTAAAAGAACTTTATCACCTTCTGAAGTAAGTAGACTATTATTAGGTAATTGGGAAACACAGGACGACCCTGACAACTTAGTGTCATCTGATGATATAGCAGAAATGTATGACCATTCAATTAATTTAAATGAATCTACAACAAGATATATCTCAGCTGATATTGCCTTTAAACAAGATGGTTGTATTCTTATTGTATGGGAAGGTAATGATGTTATTGATATAATAAAGGTTGGTATATCAGAAGTCGTTTTAAATAAGATAAAAGAAACTGCTCAACAATATGAAGTTCAGACTAGAAATATAAGTTATGATTCAGATGGTGTAGGTCAATTTATTAAACAATATTTAAAAAGTGCTAGACCTATTATAAACAACGGTAAGGTACTTAAAGGTGAAAACTATATAAACCTTAAATCACAACTTTATTATAAGTTAGGTGAGTTAATACGAGATGGTAAGATTAAGATTAAGACTAATAAATTTAAGAAAGAAATAGAAGCTGAATTATTAAGTATTAAACGTAAGACAAGAGGCCATAGTGAAAGTAAACAAGAGATTAATTCTAAAAATGACCAGAAAAAGATATTAGGTCACTCACCTGATTACGCTGATGCCTTAGCTTATAAGATGATATTCGAATATACACAAGGTAATTTTACAAGAATGGTTTAAAATGACCTCTATAAACTATTGATATACTTATGTTTAAACAAAAACTTGCTACATAAGAGAGAACTAAATAGTGTAGAATATATATATTTCGGTTTTAAAACACAATAGACCACTAAAAAAAGAATATATATATAAACAATAATTAATACAATATATATTATCATATGAAGAAAGAAATATTAATACCACAAGAATGGTCAGATGTAACTTTAGGTGAATTTATTAAATTATCAGAGTTAGATATTAATTCTTTTGATAATGCTATAGAATACTATTTGAGAATGTTAGTTATATTTGGTAATGATAATTTAGATGATATAAAAGAGTTTCTTAAAATAAGTGATATAAACGATATCATAGGTCAGATGAGTTTCTTAAACACTTTACCAAAACAATTAGATTTAAAGTCAGTTATTATAAATGATGTAGAATATCACTTATCAGATAATCTTAATAAATTAACTGTAGGTGAATATGTTTCTATTGAATCACTTATTGAACAAAATAAATTAACAAGTATATCTGCTATATCAACTATATTGTCTGTTATATTAAGACCTAAAGGTGAAGAGTTTAATGCTGATTTAGTTAATAGTAGAATTAAGTTATTTGAAAATGAGTTAAATATTGAACAAGTTATTAAGATGAGCCTTTTTTTTTTCGAATGGAGGAAAGTAATAACGTATAATTTTAGTGGTTTGTTTAGTGGTAAAAAAGAAGATGAAGAAGATGTGATAATAGATGGTCCAGCAGCACCTGAATTTGATGGTAGATGGAGATGGTTTAGTATGATAGAAAGATTAGCTAATGGTGATATAACTAAATTTGAAGAAGTATATAAGATATCATATATAAGTGCTTTAAACACTTTATCATATTGGAAAGAAAGAGATGATTATCAAGAACGATTACGTAAGAGACAAGAAATGATGAGTAAACATAGATAATGGAAGAAGAACTAATACATATAATAACTTTAAGAAGTAAACTTAGATATAACTTTGCTACAAGAAGTAAGACTAATGACATTACTAAAAGAGAGATTAGACAAATTGAAAGAGACTTAACAAGAGTGTTACAAAAACAAATTGAGAAACAAGGTCACGTAGATACAGGATTGATGGTTAGAACGATTAAGGTTGAGATTAGACCAAGTTCTAGAGGTAAGATGATAACTAATATATTAGGTGTTGATTATTGGAAATATGTAAATGGTAATTATGATATATTTAATAACGCACAACGAACAAGAGCTTGGAAAAAAATAGAAGGTGATTTTAATTTCTTAAATAGAGGGGTTAGATAAATAAATAAAATAAAAGATATGAAGATACAAACAATAAATCAGTTAGTAAGTGTATTTAAAGACATAGCTACAAGACACTATCAAATTAATGGATTTGGTATAGGTGATTCTTGGGAAATAGGAGCTGATAAAGCTTATATGCATCCTGTATTATGGATTAATCCTGTTACAGCTAATATGCCATCTACTGATACTGGCTATAAAACTTTCGAAATCAATTTTGAAGTAAGAGTATTTGATTTAGTTCATAAAGATGAATCAAATGAGAATGATGTATTAAGTGATACAATAGATATATTAAAAGATATCATAGTAGAGTTTAGAGGTCATCCTTATTATGTTAATAGTCAATTGAATATAGTAGATGATATATCATTTGAAGCCTTTACTGAAGAGTTTGATGAAGAGGTTAGTGGTTGGTTATGTGAGATATCTTTAATGACACCTGTATTAACATCATTTTGTGGTATTCCTGCTACCGATATAAGTGGTTTTGAGTTTCCTGATATTAATTGTCCTGATGTAAATGTATTATGTCCTGTATTAGTTACAGATGTTATAGGTACATCACCTATAACAGTGACAACAGATGGTACTGTAAAAACAATATCAATAGATACATCATCTTTACCAGATACTTTCGTTATATCAAGTATATTAAACGGCACAGATTTAGAATTAACAAGAAATGATGGTGTTACAATAACAACTGACTTATCTTCATTAGCTGGTGGTTCAGTTACAGCTGATAATGGTTTAAATATATCAACAGGTAATGATGTTGAATTAGGAGGTACTTTAAATAAAACAACAACTGTTAGTGGTGGTTATCAAGTTTACACTATGGGAACATTAGCTAGTAAATTAAGTAGTCATAATATAAATTCTATTGAAGGATTACAAACATATTCAGATTCAGGTTATAAATTAGAAGTAACAGATAATCCAGGTGGTAGATATGTAGAGTTCTCATCACCATCTCCTACAACTAATTCATATTCTTTAAATCCAGCTGGTTTTAAATTAGATATTGATACAACATACAATTCTGATTTTGAGTTATATGAATACTTAACTGTAGATAGTGGTAACTTTGAAATAGATAGATATGATGGTTTAATTACTTTTGATGATGATTTAGGTAATAATGAATTAAACACTTTAACATTTGACTCTAATTTAAACTCACAAGTAGTAGGTGATAATGTAGATGAGAGTTCTTTTGTAACAAGTAAAAGTAGTTTAGAACTTAAAAAAACAAACACAAGTGGTAAAGAGTCTTATCATTTAATTGATGACGCTAAACTAAAAATGTATAGAGAAGATACAGCTGTTAGTGAAGAAGGTTATTTTCAAATATATGGTGACTTTATTGAATATAAACATACTAATAGTAATGGTAATGAAGGTCAAATGTTCTTAGGTAGTAATAACTTTCAAATGAACTATGAAACACCTGGTAATCCTTTTGGTGGTTCTATAACAATATGGCCAGATAAAGTTACTCTTAATAGTAATAGTTATGGTTTCTTTTCTATTGGTCCTGATTCATATTTTCAAGATTTTAGAACAACAACAAGAGGTATAGAATACTTAGCTGATTATTCAGCAGGTTATACTTCACTTAGTTTAATAACTAAAGGTGATTTAGATGCAGCTATAAGTAGTATTATACCTACTCTTTGGGAACCTGGAACAGGAACTGATTCAATTAATTATCCTAACTCATCTTCAGCTAATACATTAACTGGAAATCAATCAGTAATATTAGGTGGTGGTGGTAACACTAATGGTGGTGTGAGTTCAATAATTATATCTAACGACTCTGAGATAACTACAGCACAAAATTCTACTATAGTCGGTGGTGAAAATAATGTCATAAGTAGTAGTGGTTTAAATAATAGTATTTTTGGAACTGTAAATGCTACAATAACAACACCGGCTCAATTTAATAGTCTTTTTGGTGGTGTTAATATAGATATATCAGGACCAGCAAATAATAACGAAGTTTTTGGTGGTGTTAATAATAGTATAACAAATCCATCAGCAAATAATGTTATTGTTGGTGGTACTAATAATGAAGTTGATTTTTCTTCTTATTCTTTTCTGATATCTGGCGGTAACAATAGTTTAACTGGTGGTGGTAGTGCTCCAGGACCAGCAAATAGTGGAATCATAGGTGGTGATGGAAATACCATCGACCATAAATATTCGGTGATTTTAAACTCTAAAGATAGTTCAATAAGTAGAGTTGGTTTTGCTAGTAATGGAATACATAATAATATTTTAGGTGGACAAAATAATACGATTACTGTTGATACTAATTCAGATAATACAATCGTTGGTGGTAATACTAATGCTATATCAAGCACTGCTGAACGTTCTGTTATCTTAGGTGGTCAGAATATAACAGCTACTCAAGATGATATGGCTTATGTTCAGAACTTAGAAGTTCAAACTGGTTTAGCTAAATATTCTACAGACCCTACAGTTATTGCTGGATTTGATGCTTTAACTTTAGTTAATAAAGATTATGTTGATACAGCTATAACTAATATACCTACTTTTACAGCTGATTATTGTAGAGGTTCTAAAACTATTGGTGTTACAAATGCTACTTATGTTTCATTAGGTGACCAAACTATACCTATAACAGTGGAATCAGAAAATAGTGATTCATCTAAATTCACAGTCGTTAGTAATGGTGTTCAAGTTAATCAAGATGGTAGATATAGAGTTAATTGTGCTACAAGTATTAATAGTAACACAACACCAAGAGCTAATCCAATTATGAGTATAGCAGTAAATGGTGTTATAGTAGTAGATGGTAATGGTGAAGATTATCAAAGTGTTGAACATTATGCTAGAAACGCAGGTAGTGCTAAATTATCATCATCACAACTAGACTTAATATTAGACTTAAATGAAAATGATATAGTTACAATAATAATGTCAGTAGGTGGTATTAATGCTCAATCAGGAGTTCAGATATTATCAGAAGGTACTTTCTTAGAAGTATGTGAAGTTGTAGCTACACAAAATACATCAGGTTTTACTGGTACTTTTACAAACGGTGATGGTGATACAGTTACTGTTAGTAATGGAATAATAACAAATATAGCTTAATATGGGTAGTTTAAGAAAAAAGAAAAGAAGATTAGAAAGAAAGATAACTAGTTTATTTAAGAAAGAAATAACTGACAAAGATTTAATTGACACAGGTGCTTTAAGAAGGTCTGTTGATACATCATTAGTTAAACGTAATAAGGTCTTAGAGATAGATATTAGGTTAATGTATTATTTCAAGTATTTAGATGAGCCTTATGATGTGTCAGAAGATGTATTTAAGACAAGAGAATTTAAAAAAGTTAGTAATGAGATAGTTGATACTATAACAGAAGAATTATTTGTAGATATACCTAAAGGATTTAAATCATCAGATAGTGTTAATTATAGTTTCAAACGATAAAAACATATAATATAATAATATATATTATAACAGATAAAATAATAAGATAATATGCCAATTATTCGTGAAACAACAAAATTAAAGGTTATACCATCAGGTGTAAATCCAACTTATAATGAAACTATTATAGTTTTAGAATCACCTAATATTATATCAGATAATTTTAAATGGATATTTGAACTTTATAAAGGAGAACCAACCGATTCAGATTATAAGTTAATATCAACATTAATAATATTACCTAATCCAGAAGGATTTGGAATTGTTGATGTTCATAGACACGTAGAGAATTATATATCTACTGACTTTGACCCTTATATTATTGATGGTATAATAAGACCCATTGATAAATCAGGTTTAAAATGGTCTTTTAAATTAACAGAACAATTTGAAAATCCAAGATGGAGATATGTTGATTATAATTCTATAGCTGGTAGTGTAGGTTATACGACTGCTATTGGACCACCACCATCTTGGGGGTATCCTTATGGTACAAATACACCACACCCTTTTATAGTTACTGATAGAGTAGAAATAGTTCAAGACCCTGGTTTTACATATCCACAGTATAATTTTGCTGATGTAGCAATAAACATTATACAAGATGATTATACTATTGTATTAGCTGAACCTTATGTTGGTAGTGGACCAGCAGACCCAGGTACTATAACTTTAATTGGTGGTGGTATTAGAGAAATAGAACAAGATTATACTGATACAACATTTTATTCGTTTAATGGTGTTTTATCATTTAAAGGTTTTAGAAACTGGGATGCTGATGATTATGAAATGTCTTCTACGTCACCAGATACAACTAAGTTTTTAACTAATATACCAAGAACATATGATGTTACTTTAAATGATAGAGTATGGTTAAATGGTTTACAAAGTGCTACAAGTAATCCAGTTGTTTTAGGTTATATCACAACTAATAATGGAACTTTTGGTGTTAATAATCAATATAGTTCTACTGGTCAGTTCTTTCAAGTTCAACATAAGATAGGTCCAAAGGATTTAATGGAGACCACTGATACTACTTTAGCTGTTTTATCAGGTTCTTTTCCAGTAGTAGATGCTAACACAACATTTATCACTTATATACAAAGTAAATTACCAACAGGTACAGCAGTATCAGAAACTATTACTTTAAATATTGTAGATAAATGTAGTAAATATGAAAAGATTAGATTTTTCTTTATGGATAAACTAGGTTCTTATATACCTTTAACATTTGATAGAGTGTCCAAGTCTAATATAAACAACTCAAGAAGTAATTATAAACAAAACTATGGAACATATAATTCAGTGTCTGAAACGTGGGGATATAACACACACGATAGAGGTACGACTACATATGATTTAGTATCAACTGAAAGTGTTACTTGCACATCTGATTGGTTAGAAGAGAATGAAGTAAATATGGTGATAGAAATGTTAAACTCACCTAATGTTTATATTCAAGATGATAATGGTGATTATATAGCTATTACTATAACAACAAACTCCTTTGAGAAAAAGAAAAAAGTCAATACTAAGTTGATAAATTATACAATAACATTTAACTACTCACAAAATAGTGGTTCACAAAGAGGTTAAAATAAAAGATTAATTAATTAATTATGAAGAAAGTAGAAGTAATCATTGGTCAAGGTACCGAACAGATAAGTTTAGATTTAAATACTGATAGTATATCAATAGCTTTACAATATTCTATTGATGATATAAGAAATATAGATAAGAAGAATAGTAACTATAGTAAAACTATAACTTTACCAGGTACTAAAAAAAATAATAAATCTTTTGGTAATTTATTCGATGTTAATAGTGATTTTACTCAATATGACCCAAACAAAAAGATAGATGCTAGAATAGTTGTTGACTCATCACCTGTTTTAGAAGGTTATATTCAATTAACAAAGGTTAATAAAATGAATAATGCTGATTTACAAGGTAATTTAATATCCTATGAGGTTATAGTATTTGATGATTCAGTAGAATTTATACAAACATTAGGTGATAAAGTATTAACTGATTTAGATTTAAGTGATTATAATCATTTATTAACACAAACTTCAATTGAAAACGCTTGGTATAATCATACATATACTGATTTATATCAATATCCTTTATTAGATAAGAATACTAGAGGTTATGTTACAGAAGATTTTAAACCTTGTGTTTATCATAAAGGATTATTATTAGAAATAGCTAAACAAGCTGGTGATTATGATACAACTGGTGATTTAATACCAGGAACAGGTTATACATTAGAAGGTTCTTTTATGACAAATGAGAATGATGACCCATCAGCATCAGACTTTGGTAGTTATCATAAAGAACTTATTATGTGGGATGGTGATTCACCTTTGATAACAAATAGTGAAGCTAGTGCTAGAGAATTTAAAGCTGGTTTGACTAGTGATTTATTACCAATACCATTTGGTGAAGTTAATGTTTTTTCAGCTGGAAATGGTAGAAGTTTAGATAGTTTAGCTCGTTTACAAAAAAAGAACGCTAACTTTGATGATATAACACCACCAGATTTTTATGATAACACAGGTGCTTATACCTTTAATAATCCTGCTTCAGGTATAGCAGGTCCATTTGGTTTATGGACTAGTCCTAATACAGGTAAATTTGATTTTCAAACAGAATTTAAAAACGAAATTACTCTAACTGGTAAAGGTATAATGAGAAATCAATATGGATTACTAAGAACTTATATATATATTAAAGTTGAAATAATATCAAATTTACAAGGTATTATTGGTAGTGATATTCAAGAGTTAGGTTTAACACCTGATATAACCACGGCTGACCCTAGTATACCAGATGCAACAGTTTCTATAACTAATGACCTTAATTTTGAATTTCAAAATTTAGAGTTAGTTACAGGAGAGGAAATCAAAATGAGATTTAATATTATAACCACACCATCTGTAAATAATCCAGCTGGTACTAACACAAATGTTTTAAACTTTCAGGTAGATAATAATTTTGGTTCATCACCATCTAACTTTACTAATGTTAGTGCTTTTATACAATGGAATGTTTATAAAACTATGAGTAGTGGTATACCAAGTTATTTCAAAAATACAACTGTTAAAGATGATAATATTAATGATAATGATGAGGTAAATGTAAATGCTTATCTACCTAAACAATTCAAACAAAAAGATATTTTAAGTGATATTATAAGACGATATAATATCTATGTTACAAAACATCCAACAAAAAATAAAACATTAGTCTTAGAAACTAGAGACCAGTTTTATCGTGATAATGTAACTGTATTAGACTGGACTCAAAAGAAAGATTATTCATCTGAGGATAGAATATCATTTTTAACTGAACTACAAAATAAAGAAATATTATTTACATATAAAGAAGATAATTCAGCTACTGATGGTAATGGTGATAAAAGAAATGAAACTTATTTTGGTAGCACTGGTGATATCTATGGTCAGAAACTTCTTAGTTTTGAAAATGATTTTGTTCAAGGTACACAGAAGATAGAATCTTTCTTCTCAAGTGCTCCATTGATAGAGAGAAGTATATATAAAAATTATGTTGTAATACCATCTGTGTCTTCTCAACAAAGTAAAAGAAATCCTGTTTTGTGTTATTGGGGTGGTTTAGTTCCTGTGAGAGATAAAGATGGCTCTTCGAAAGCTTTAGAGATTAAATGGGGAACATTACCATCAATACCTTATTCTACATATCCTTATGCTGGTCATTGGAATAATCCTTATGACCCAACAATAGATATTCACTATGGTGAAGTTAGTTATGAATACTATGGAGCTTTACTTAATAACGTAACAGATAATAACTTATTCAATAGATATTGGAAAAATTATATTAATCAAATATCCACTGGTAAATTAGTAAAGTCTAAATTTTATTTAAATGAAACAGATATAAACTTTATTAAAGACAATTTAAATAGTCGTATTTTTGTTAAAGATAGTTATTATATAATTAATAAGATAATCGATTATAAGCCATTAGAAGATGGTTTAACGTCAGTAGAGTTATTGTATATAAAAGAAGGTTCTACTTTCGAACCTGAAATAGAAGAAGTGGCTAGTATACCATCTTATACAATATTTACCTCAACTGACCAATTACAAACTGGCATAGGAACTGTTAGAAATGGTCCATATAGAAGTAATGTTACTAATAATACTAGTTCTACTAATGTTGCTATGTTAGGTGCAAGAAATTATGTTGGTACTGACACAACAGCTGTGGTTAATGGTGATGATAATTTCATCGGTAGTAATTCTAATTCAATTAATGTTCAAGGTGATAATAATATTGTAGCTGGTGGTGTAGAAAATGTAACAATTATTGGTGATAATCAAGAAATTAATGAATCTAATACAAGTTATATTAATGGTACAACATTTACACAAGATAATCCTTTAAGTGGTTTATGGGAACAAGGTGAAGGTTTAGAAAGTGTAGTTCAAGTTAATTCAACA
>TARA_R100000541_G_scaffold11732_1_pt1 | contig 28759 bp, 27 predicted proteins | sample TARA_R100000541 | Tara Oceans TARA_R100000541 (sample SAMEA2621416) | marine metagenome | biome: marine biome (ENVO:00000447); feature: surface water layer (ENVO:00002042); material: "saline water (ENVO:00002010), including plankton (ENVO:xxxxxxxx)" | depth 5 m | reverse complement strand
CATCCCGCCAATGCCGAAGCGGTGGGCGGTCAGCTCACCAACATGGCGAGGTTCGGCGTCGAGTCGCTGCACGACGAGCGCGTGCAAGCCTTCGTCCAGGCCAAGCTGATCAACCGCGCGCGCAAGGTCGATCTCGCACCGATCTGCGGGCAGGTGCTGGAAATGCTTACGCGCCAGGGCAAGCACCAGGCGATGCTCGATGAAGCGCTGATCAAGGTCGATGCACTGCTGCAGGACGACGATACCCGCGCGCTGGTCGCCGATGCCATCACGGCTGAAGTCAGGACGCTGCGCTACCTGGGGCTCGGCAAAGCAGTCGGCGGCTGGTCGGCCAACAAGTTCGTCGACGGCGTATCAGCGGTGATCGCCGAGATTGCCGGTGACCCTGAACATCCTCTGCGCGAGCGTTTCGACGAACACGTTAGCGAATACATTGATCGACTCAAGCATGATCCGGCCTATCGGCTGGAGGTCGAGCGCATCGTCGCCCAATTGCTGGAGCACCCCGCGACGACCGACTACCTTCGGACCCTCTGGCGTGAGCTGACCGAGTGGCTGGAGGCCGATCTGGAAAGCCCGGATTCGCGTATCGGCAAACGGATCGTGCGCCTGACCCAAGGCCTGGGCGACTCCCTGGCCGCCGACACCGCCATGCGCAACTGGATCAACGAACAGTTGATGGCAGCCGCGCCGAGCCTGCTCGAGCGTTACCGCGGACAGATCGGCAAGTACATTGCCCAGCGTGTGGAAAATTGGGAAAGCCGCGAACTGGTCGAGCAGATGGAGCAGAGTGTCGGCAAGGACCTGCAGTACATCCGCATCAACGGCACGCTGGTCGGCGGTTTGGTCGGGCTGCTGCTGCATGCTCTGACGCAGCTGGCGGCTGGCTGAGTGAGCGCGCCGGTATGGCGCGGCCAGCAAGCCTTTTCAGACCTGAAGCGAGCGCAACTGCTCGCTAATCTGACTGGCGCTGGCACCGGCCATAACGGGCCGATCCCAGCGCAGGGTGGCAGGCTGGCCGCTCATGTACCACAGACGATTGGCCAGTTGATCGGCGTCGTGGGCATCGTGGGTCACACAGATCAAGGCCATCTGCGGCTGCGTATCGAGCAGCCGAACGATCAGCTCGCGCAGTTCGGCGGCACGATCCGGGTCGAGTGAAGCAAAGGGTTCATCGAGCAGGAGCAGATCCGGCCTGATTGCCAGGCTACGGGCCAGCGACGCGCGACGCGCCATACCCAGCGAGAGCTGATCCGGCAGCCGATCACCCGCATCACTCAAGCCAACATCAGCCAGCAGCCGATCGATGTCGCCTGCGATTGCGCCGACCAGCTTGAGGTTCTGCCGCACCGTGTACCACGGCAGCAGGCGGTGCTCCTGAAACAGGTAGCCGATGCGTAGGCCGGGTTGTAGTCGGACCATCGGCGCCAGAAGCGGGTCAAGCCCAGCAATGGCATTGAGCAAGGTGCTCTTGCCGACACCGGAGGGGCCCAACAGGCAGATGCGCTCACCTGCCCGCACCTGCGCATTGATCACGCCCAGTACCGGATGGCCTGCCGCTACGCCATCGATGCGCACCTCAAGCATGCTGCATCCCGGCGTTGCGCCAGCTCGATGCGCGACGCTCCAGCGGCTGCAGCAGCGCCAATTCAATCAATTGCACGACAGCGATGAAGGCCAGGCTGTAGGCCAATATGCTCGCCACGTCGAACACCTGAAAGGCCATGTGCAACTGAAAGCCGACGCCATCGGAACGGCCCAACAACTCGACCACCAGGACGATCTTCCAGATCAGCGCCAGCCCACCGCGAGTCGCCGCCATCAGATAGGGAAACAGCTGCGGCAGCCAGACGTTCACTACCCGCTGCCAGCGGTTGAAGCCGTATACCTGCGCCATCTGCTCCAGCTTCGGATCGATGCTGCGCGCGCCTTCGCGTACGGTGACCGCCACGTTGGGCACCTTGTTGATCACCACCGCCAGCACCGCCGCCGCTTCTACCAGACCAAACCAGACGTAGAGCAGGATGATGGTGACCAGTGCCGGAAGGTTGAGAAACAGCACTAGCAGGGGATCGAGCACCGCGTTGGCTAACCGCGAACGCCCCATCCAGACGCCCAGCAGCGCACCCAGCGCCATCGCCAGCGCAAAGCTGATCAGCACCCGGCGCAAAGTGACCAACAGGTGATGGGGCAGCTCGCCGCTTTCAACAGCCAGCAAGAAGGTCCGCAGCACATTTGCCGGACTCGGCAGCAGGGGCGTGTTCGTACTCGCTGCTACGACAGCCCAGATCGCCACCAACAGCGGCAGCGCAACCCAGCAGGCATAGCGCGACCCACTCATGGCCCACTCTGGAACAGCGCCGCGGGCATCAGCTGACCCTGCTTGGCGCCAGTCAGGACCAACAGCCGCTGCAGCGCAGTGATACGCGCTTCGTCCAGCGGCTGCGGGATGCCTTCGACGAAGCTGTCATGCAGCGCGGCGAACACTGCGTCGTTGTCGGCACGCATCAAGGGCCGGATCGTTTGCCAGTGATGCGGTTGAATCGCCAGCTCGTTCTTGGTTTGTCGCAGCGCGCTGGCGAAGCGTTCTAGCAGGTTGCCGTGCGCGTTGGCCCAGGCGTGCGGAAACAGATAACCAAGCACGGGCAGATCCGGATCGAGACCCAGTGTTCCGACCAGTTCATCAAGACCGAACGCTGTGTGTACGCCACCTTCGCCGCGCAGGCGCGCCGAGAAGTGCCAGAAGGTCAGCAGCGCGTCCACCTGCCCGCGCCGCAGCGCCTGGCTGAGCAGCGGCGGCGCGGCGTACTGCACTGTCGCTTCGCGCGCCAGATCGATTCCCTGCTTTGCCGCTACCTGCTGCAACAGTTGCCAGCCCAGCCCGTCCGGCCCGCCTGCCACACCGATACGTTTGCCGCGCAGATCGGCCAGGGTGCGAATGTCGCTGCCGTCCTTTACCAGAACTTCGCCGATCTGCGAGGAAAAAGGCAGGTAGCGATATGCCGTGCCGGCCTCGTAGCGCGCCTGGGCCCAGAGCAAATCGCTGACCGCGCCGTCCACGCTGCCGCTGCTCAGCGCCAGCCTTGAGGCGGGCAAGTCAGCCACCAGACGCACCTTCAACTCGAAGCCATTGGCCCGGTCAAGGTTGTGACGCTTGAGATGATCGAGTTCCCAATGCGGCGTGCCGAACTGCAGCACGCTGAGCGTAAGGACCGGCAGGGGTTGCGTCTCGCCCTGCGCCTGGACAAACAACGGCAACATCGCGAGCAGAACAACACGCCCACATCGAAGTGCGGCGAGGCATGCGCGAGCGAAATAGAGGATGAGGGACAGCGGAGCAGGCTTCATGCCCGCAGGGTACGAAGCCTCACATCAGCCACGAATAGTACTTTGGTGTCTCTTCGCTGCTGCGTTGGTCGCGACTGTAACCGTGGCGGCAGCGTTGCCGGTTCAGCTCTAACTCAGCACTAGATTTCGGCCAGCTTGCCGACCAGCCGCGCCTGCAGCTTTTCCAGCTCCGTTGGATCGGCCTTGCCTGCGGCATGGATACCGAGCCCCTCGCCCGAATAGCGCGGCACGATGTGCACATGGATATGAAATACCGTCTGCCCTGCCGGTGCCCCGTTGAACTGCGCGATCTGCACGCCGTCAGGCTGCAGCTCATCGACGATCACACGCGCCAGCTTTTGCGCCACCGCCATCACCTTGCACAGCGCCTCGGTATCCACATCGAGGATGTTGCATGCTGCGGAGCGCTTCGGGATCACCAGTGCATGGCCGTAGGACTGCGGAAACACGTCAAGAAAGGCCAGTACGTCATCGTCTTCGTAGAGCTTGTAGCAAGGCGCATCGCCGCGAATGATCTGCGCGAAGATGTTTTGCGAATCGTAGGGGGTAGTCAGGGACACGTGCAGCGCTCCATGGCGAGTTGAACCTTGAACCATAGCGGGCGCCAATGCCCGTGCAAAGCGACGCACACAACAACGCTGGGTTATCACCCGTCCACCTGCTGCCTGCGCGTCCCGTCCCCATCAGCAGCGTCTCCAGCCGCAACGAGGACAGACCGCAGCTGTCCGAATGAAAACAAGCCAAGGTGCGCCTTCGCTATACGGCGCGCTGTTTTATCTCCGACGTCACCCTGAGGAGGAACCGATGCACGATCTATCCACCTTCGCCATCACGCAGAAATGGCCCGCCAGCTACCCGGATCGCCTGCAACTGTATTCGCTGCCCACGCCCAACGGGGTGAAGGTGTCGATCATGCTGGAGGAGACGGGCCTGCCCTACGAGGCGCATCTGGTCAGCTTTGAAAGTGGTGACCAGCGCTCGGAAGAATTCCTTTCGCTGAACCCGAACAACAAGATCCCGGCGATCCTCGATCCCAACGGGCCGGATGGCGAGCCGCTGGCGTTGTTCGAGTCCGGTGCGATTCTGCTGTACCTGGCGGACAAGACCGGCCAGCTCATGCCGGAAGACGCCGCAGCCCGCTACGAGACGATTCAGTGGTTGATGTTCCAGATGGGCGGCGTCGGGCCAATGTTTGGTCAGCTCGGCTTCTTCCACAAGTTTGCCGGCAAGGACTACGAGGACAAGCGCCCGCGCGACCGTTACGTCGCCGAAGCCCAACGCCTGCTGGGCGTCCTGGACAAGCGCCTGGAAGGCCGCGAGTGGCTCATGGGCGGCCGTTACAGCATTGCTGATATCGCCACCTTCCCGTGGGTGCGCAACCTGGTGGGCTTCTACGAAGCGCGTGAACTGGTGGAGTTCGAACGCTTCGTCAACGTGCAGCGCGTGCTGGATGCCTTCGTTGAGCGTCCCGCAGTGGCCAAGGGGCTGAACATTCCAGCTCGCGGCTAACCCGTCAGATCACCTTTGCCGCCCGCCCGATGAACTGGATCGGTCCGGTCGGCAGACCGGTCGGTGAGCCGGTGGGCTGTTCCAGCGTCAGCTCGAACAGCTGGTTGGGCTGCAGCGGAGGCAGGTCGTCGAGACGAATCCTTACCGGCTCGCCGGGTTTGACCAGCCCGAGGGAGACAGGCGCCTGCCAGCCTTCGGCCTTGGTCCAGAGCTGCAGTGCTTTATCCGGCGGCAACTCGGTGACGCCCAACGGAATTAGCTCGATCTCCTGCGTCCGATTGCTGGCCTGCACGACCCAACCCGGTGACAGGTCCTGCGGCGCAGCGAGCACCACGAGCCAAGTCGGCGAAGGTTCAGGCGAAATACGCGTCACCAGCAAGGCGCCGAGTACCAGCGTGGCTGCCATGCCGGCTGCAGCAAAACCACGCCACAGAGACAGACTGTCCCACCAGCTGGACCGGCGTACTGGTGCCACCGGAATAGCCTGACGATTCGCCTCGTCCAGCGTGCGTTGGATGCGACTCCACAAACGCGGCGAAGGTGTTTGCGGTTCGACCAAGTCGGTCAGGTGCAGCAGCCGCGCTTCCCAGTAATCGACCGCTGCTCGCAGCTCAGGCTCGACGGCCAGACGCTTATCGACCGCCTCCCGGTCTACCGCATCGAGGGTGCCAAGCACATATTCCCCGGCGAGTTCGTGCAAGGTCTCGTGCGGATCGTTGGGTTCGTTGTTCATCCGATGCACTCACGAAGGGCGGTCAGGCTGCGGCGGATCCAGGCTTTCACCGTGCCCAATGGCGCACCAAGGCGCTGGGCAATTTCCTGATGCGAATAGCCGTCGACGTAAGCGTGAAACACGCAGTTGCGGCGCACCGGTTCGAGTTGTTCGAGACAAGCTTCGATCCTGCCGGGGTTTACACGCCAATCGAAGACGTCGGTCTGTTCCTGCCAGCCATCGATGGCGGCGTGCTCCATGTCGCCCTCCTCGTCCGGTTCCATCTGGACGTGGCGGGCATTGTTACGTACGGCGTTTAGGGCCAGATGGCGGGTCAGGCTGAAAATCCAGCCGCGGCCAGAGCCACGCGTTTGATCATAGGTCCCGGCCTTGTTCCAGATGCGGATGAAGGCGTCATGGACGATGTCTTCGGCCAGGGCCAGGTCGCGCACGATGCGCTGTACCACGCCGAGCAGGCGCGGACTTTCCTGCTCGTAAAGCTGCTGCAACGCTGATCGCTCGCCACGCGCGCAGGCGCGCAGTGCCGCTTCGTAATCGAACAAGGGGGGTTGCGACACGGTATCTGCCATTGGCTGGTTATCGACACCCCCGGCACATGTGGGCCGGGGAGTCAGAGCATAGAGGCGATCAGCGCTCATATCGAGCGGCTTTTCACCCGCTGCGCTTTACTCACTTGCTGGCCCAGAACAGATAGTCGGCCTGGTAATCGACAATCTGCTGCTCGCCTTCATTAGCCGCTGCGCACGCCTTGGCCGGCGCTACGCCGCCTTTGGTCGCGACACGCTGAATGTAGGTAACACCGGTCATCGCGCCTTTGCCTTCGGCTGGGTTGGCCTTGACCAACTGGTGCGGGATGTTGCCCTCGCCAGCCGGCGCGATGGCGACCTGAGTGCCGGTCACCTTGGAGCCGTCCATCGATTCCCAGGTTGCAGGCGGGCCGTAGTATTTACCGACCTGCTTGCCGCTGCGGTCGTTGAGCGCCGCCTTCGGCCCCATGAAGACCCAGGCCATCTGGCCGGGCATGTCGGTCTTGGCCTGGCATTCGTAGGTGATCTGGCCGACGCCAACAGTTTCCATGGCGACCTTGTGGCCATCCGGTACGCGCACGGCTTCAGGTACATCCATCTGGGCAAAAGCGCTGGTAGAGCAGCCGAGGGCCAGTGTCAGACCGGTCAGGCAGAGGATCTTTTTTGCGTCCATTTTCGTATCTCCGGGTAGTGATCGGATTGCGCGGCCAAGCGGCCACTACCTGTACTACCCAGCAGGCAGACGATTGGATGCAGTGAGTTTGAAAAAAAGTTGCGAGCCTTGTCCTGCACCTTGAACCCATCGCCGAGGGTGAAAGGCTGCTCGCGGCGCCATCAGAATGCGAAAAGGTGGTGATACCCCTCTGACTAACATTCTGAGCCGAGCGTTTCGGTATGTTCACCGACTGCGACAGCGTGGGGAGGATGACCAGCTGCATGAGCTAGCATTCAGCCATCTCATCTAACCATTTCGATGGTTTTGTCCAGCTATATAGCAACGAATTTTTCTAAAAAAGCCATTGACAGATTTTTTTATGCACATTCGATGCATCCGTTCTGGACGTGTTCTGCACGCACCTTCCACCGCAGCGTCACTATCTAGTAACTAACTGATTTAAAAGGAATTAAAGATACTGAGTAAAAACTCGTCGATCTGTTCGTAGCCCGCGTGAGCTGGGCGTTTGGTCGAGTCATCCAAGTTATGTGCACAGTGTTATCCACAGGTTTTGTGGATAACATCACGGACGCCAAAGATACCGGGGCTTCGCGACTGTTGGCGTGCCCATACTCGGTAATTGCTACCGTTTTAAGAACCCTCACCCAGTGCGTCGTACCCAGTGTGAGGGAACGGGGGACGGTCCTGAACAGACGCGATTGGCGCGCCCGCGCTTTTGTTATAACGTATCGCGCCCAAATCGCGATGCGTCCTGCATTCGCGTGATGTCTACCGTCGCGAGTGCTCCATGTCCGCCTCTACCGCAACCTCACCTGCCTCGGCGCGTCTGCAATCTATCGATGCGCTACGTGGTCTGGTCATCCTGTTCATGCTGCTCGACCACGTTCGCGAAACCTTTCTGCTGCATCTGCAGGTCCCGGATCCGATGGATGTCGCGGTCACCGAACCTGCGCTGTTCTTCAGCCGGACGCTGGCCCATCTCTGCGCGCCGGTATTCATCCTGCTCACAGGTCTATCAGCGTTTCTGTACGGGGAGAAACATGCAGGGCGGGCGGCCGTTTCGAACTTTCTGCTCAAGCGCGGACTTTTTCTGGTGGTGCTGGAGTTCACCCTGGTCAACTTCGCCTGGACGTTCCAGGTCCCGCCGAGCGTGATTTACCTGCAGGTTATCTGGGCAATCGGTCTGAGCATGATTGCCCTGGCCGCATTGCTCTGGCTGCCGCGCGGACTGCTGGCGGCTCTGGCTCTGGCAATCATCGCGGGCCACAACCTGCTCGACCCGCTGCACTTCGCCAGCGACTCGCTGATGCATATTCCGTGGGCGGTCCTGCATGACCGTGGCTGGATCGATATTTCTGAAAGCCTGCGCCTACGCACTTCTTACCCGCTGCTGCCATGGATAGGCGTGATCGCCATCGGCTACTCCATCGGTCCGTGGTTTGCCCGTGAAGCGGACCCGGTCGCGCGGCAGAGTCGGTTGCGCAGCTATGGCTTGGGTGCGCTGCTGGCCTTCGTGGGTCTGCGTCTGATCAACGGCTACGGCGAGCAGCCGTGGAGTGCCGGCGAGACCGGGACGCAAACCCTGATGAGCCTGCTCAACATCACCAAGTATCCGCCGTCGCTGCTGTTTCTCTGTCTGACGCTGGGAAGCGGCCTGCTACTGTTGTTGGCCTTCGAGCGCCGCCAGACTCGCCGTTGGTTGCGACCACTATCAGTATTCGGGTCCGCACCGATGTTCTTTTACCTGCTGCACCTGTACGCACTCAAATTGCTCTATCTCGCCGCAGCGGCCATCTGGGGGCTCAACCAGGGAGGTTATTTCGGCTTTGACGCCGTATGGCCGATCTGGCTCAGCACGCTCGTTCTGGCAGTAGCACTGTTTCCGGCGGTGCGTTGGTTTGCCGAGCTGAAGGCACGCCGACGTGACATTCAGTGGCTCAAGTACCTCTGAGCCGCACATGACGGGCTCGGAGAGCCTGACCGTTACGCCTAAGTTAGGGATGCTCAAGCCTTGCCGCGGAAGGCCTGGCGGTAGTGCTTCGGTGAAACCCCGAGAGCTTTACTGAAATGCTGGCGCAGCGAGACCTGGGAGCCGAACCCGGCCAGCGAGGCAATGGCAGCGATAGGGTGGTCGGTGGTTTCCAGTAGCCGCTGGCTCAGGGCTAGCCGCTCGGTCAGTAGCCAGCCACTGACGGTTGTACCAGTGAACAGTCGAAAATGCCGAGTGAAGGTACGCCGGCTCATCATCGCCTTGTCTGCCAAGCTGTCCAACGTATGAGGTAGGTGCAGCGTTGCCCGTGTCCAATCCAGCAATTCGCCTAGGCGTGTGTCGCGGCGATTTGCAGGCACGGGCTGTTCGATGAACTGCGCTTGGCCCCCTTGACGATGAGGCGACATGACCAGCCGCCGAGCGACCCGGTTGGCAATCTCCGCGCCCCAGTGCTTACGCAACAGATAGAGACAACAATCCAGCGCGGCGGCTGTGCCTGCGGACGTCAGCAGGCCATGGTCATCCAAGTAGAGCACATCAGCGTTGACCTCAACCGAGGGAAAGCGTGTTTTGAAATGCTCGACCGATGCCCAATGGGTCGTAGCGCAACGACCATCGAGCAGGCCGGTCGCAGCCAGTACATAAGCGCCCAGACAAAGCCCAACAAGCGTGGCGCCGCGGGCGTGGGCGGCCACCAGCGCATCGATCAGTGCGGCTGGCGGTGGCTCATCGGCGTGACGCCAGCTCGGCATGATCACCGTCTGCGCCTGCTCCAGCGCTTCCAGTCCGCAGTCGACCTGCAACGCAAACCCCGCTGTGGTGCGCAAGAGTCCTGGCTCGGCTGCGCACACCTCGACACGATATCCCTGCTCTCGCGAGCCTTCCTCACCGAATACCAGGCACGGCACAGACAGGTGGAAAGGGCTGATCTGGTCAAAGGCAATAACTGCGATTCGATGCGGCTGCATGATTGACCCTTGGCGTCAAAGAACGCAGAGATGGGAAAAAATTGGCCCGATCTTAGCGCAAGCCGTCGTGCGGGCCACTCACGATACCAACCGAACCGCGACACAATGGCGCTCCCCCTCCTCGAGCAAGGACACCTCACATGAGCCAGAAGCGTGCATTGATCGTGATAGACGTCCAGAACGAATACGTCACAGGCAACCTGCGCATCGAATACCCGGACGTGCAGTTGTCGCTCGGCAATATCGCACGCGCCATGGATGCGGCGCGCGACGCAGGAATTCCTGTCGTGGTTGTGCAACACCTAGCGCCGGCGAGTTCACCGTTGTTTGCCCGCGGCAGCCAGCAGGCCGAGTTGCACCCGACCGTTGCAGAGCGTCCATTCGATTTTCGCATCGAGAAGTCCATGGCCAGCGCCCTGACCAATACCGACCTTGGCGGCTGGCTGCGTGAACGGCAGATCGACACCCTGACGGTGGTGGGCTACATGACCCACAACTGCGATGTTTCAACGACGCTCCAGGCACACCATGAAGGCTGGAAGGTGGAGCTGCTGCATGACGCCAGTGGCTCGTTGCCCTACGAGAATTCGGTGGGCGCAGCTAGCGCCGAGGAAATTCATCGCGCCTTCACTGTGGTGATGAACACCGGCTTCGCGGCAGTGGTAACCACGGACGAATGGCTACAGGCCGTGCGGGATGAGCAAGCGCTTTCACCCGACAATATCTACCTGTCCAATCAACGAGCCGTGCAGCGCTGAAGGATTGAGCAAAGCTCCGCCGAACCTGTCAGCCGGCCCGACGGCGGAGGCCCAGCCATAAAAGCACGCCGCCGGTCGACATGAAGCCGGGCGCCATCCAGACGAAGGTCTTCGCTTCCGATGCAAGACCAATCGCCAGGCAGGCAACTCCGGAAACAAGCAGAGGGATGGCGGGCGTGAGATAGGACATCTTGTGGCGTTGCATGGGCGGCTCCAGAGCACTGAGACGCCATTAACCAATACGAACCGATCGCTAGTCAACGAGCGTCAGGGATTCGAGCAAGGCGCGCATGTCTTGCCAGTGCGTGCCCTCCCAGAAGATCTTGTCGCACTCACTGCAGCCTAGGAAGCGCTCATGGCGCGCCTGTACGCGCGGCGGGACGCGGTCGTGTATCGCCTGCCTGCCCACTTCATGCAGTCGCACATTGCAGCTCAAACACAAGCTGAAGGGTCGGGCATGGCTGGCCAGATCGAGCCGATGATAGAGCTCGCGTAGCTGACCTTGTGGTTTGACCGCATGCACATAACAGCCGTGCAGCACTACTCGGTGCATCAGCAGTGCACGGTCGCGGGTCAGCAGGACACGGCGTTCACGGTTGGCCAGCTCTGCCATGGCCGCATCTTCGAAGTGGTTGTCGTACAGCGTGTCGAACCCGGCCATACGCAGCAGCCGCGCCAGACCGCCGAGGTGAGCATCCGCCACAAAACGCGGCGGGCCGAGCGGCAAAGGTTGAGCGCTGGCTAAAGCACTGACGTCCAGCTTTTCGAACTTGGGATATACGGCAATGCGGTCACCGTTTTCGATGGGCCAATCAAGGCCAGCTGGCGCACCGTTCACCAGGACCAACGCCACCTCGGTATGGGGTACGCCGAGGGCTTCGATCATGTGCTTGGTGGTGGCAGACGCCGCGCAGGCACACTGAAATGCTTGCCCACGGCGGTCGACCGGGAGGAATGCGTTCAACCTGGCATAGAAGCGAAACGTTGCATTGGTCATGGTGTCTGGCAACGCCGGCCGAGCGTGTTCAGCTACGCACGCGCAGCGCGCTCCACTCCCGAAGATTGCGATAGGTCAGATCAGCTTATACCCGATCAGCGCCAGCATGACTGCCAGACAAGGCCGCAGTACTGCTTCAGGCACGTGGCCGGCCAGGTTGCTGCCCAGGTAGATGCCCGGCAACGACCCCATCAGCAAGTAGGTCAGGATAGTCCAGTCCATGTTACCCATGCTGGCATGGCCCAGCCCGGCTACCAAGGTCAAAGGCACCGCGTGGGCGATCTCGGTGCCCACCAGTCGGCGGGTGGCCAGCAAAGGGTAAAGGAAGAACAGCGCCACGGTGCCCAACGCGCCAGCTCCGATGGAGGTCAGCGTCACCATCGCGCCGAGCACCACGCCCACCACCACGGTCAGGATGTTGAGGCCACGCGGCGAGAGCCGTGGGGTTGGACCTGAGAGACGCGCCGCAAAGGACATCAGGCGTTTCTTGAACAGCACTGCCAGCGCCGTGAGCACCAGTACCACGCCCAATGACTGCTTGATCACAGCATTGAGCACTTCCTGGTCGCCGTGCAGGCCCTTGAGTAGCCAGAGCATCAACGCTGCCGCCGGAACACTGCCCAACGCTAGCCAGCCGGTCAGGCGCCAGTCGATGTTTCGATGCTTCTGATGGACCCAGACGCCGCCTGCTTTGGTGATCGCGGCATAGAGCAAATCAGTGCCAACAGCCGCAGCCGGATTTACGCCGAACCACAACAGGATCGGCGTCATCAGCGAGCCGCCGCCAACGCCGGTCATGCCAACGATAAAGCCAACCAGCAGGCCGGCCACAATGAAGCCGATTACACCGAATTCCATCACGTGCTGTCCGATTAAGGCCCGCGGGGGCCGTGTCAAAGGCCAGCAGCATAACGGTCGAGACTAGCAATCCTTAATATATGTTGGTGCTTTCTTAGTAGCTAAAAGATATATGCACGGCACCGCTGCGGTTGGCGCCGGTTTCTCCTGCAGCACCCAGCCGCCATACTGGCGTTACAAAAATGCACGAGCATCCTCATGGATCTGATCTTCCTCGGTACCTCTTCCGGCACGCCGACCAAGTCCCGCAATGTCAGCGGTGTAGCGCTGCTGGAAGATCAGGGCAAGGGCTGGTATCTGATCGACTGTGGCGAGGCCACCCAGCATCAACTGCTGCACACACCACTGACCCTTCACGGCCTGCGCGCGGTGTTCATCACCCATGTGCACGGCGATCACTGCTACGGTTTACCGGGCCTGCTCGCCAGTGCTGGAATGGCGCGGCGGCAGGAACCGCTGGAGATCATCGCTCCGAAAGCCATCGAAGGCTGGATCAGGGCAACGCTGGAAATGAGCCAGAGCTGGTTGCCCTATGAACTGCAATTTCATGCCACCGAGGCGCTCGATGGCTGGTCCAGTTCGCAGATGCGGGTCGAGGCTACCGCCCTTTCACATCGCGTCCCGAGCTGGGGATACAGCTTTACCGAAACCCGCCCGGACCCGAGCCTCGATATCGACAAGCTCGACCGCGACGGCATCCCGCGCGGCCCACTCTGGGGCGAGCTGATGCATGGCCGCGAGGTCGCGTACGAGGGCCGTACGCTGCTCAGCGAGGACTATCTCCTCTTCAACCGTGCACCGCGTCGTGTGGTTATCGCAGGCGATAACGACCGACCCGAACTGCTCCGCGACACCTGCCAAGGCGCGCAACTACTGGTTCACGAAGCCACCTATACCCAGGCAGTTGCCGAAGCTGGCAAGGCTGATTTCGGCCATAGCACAGCCGCGCAGGTCGCCGCTTTCGCAGCGTCGGTCAAGCTGCCGCATCTGGTGCTGACGCACTTCAGTGCGCGATATCAAGGCGCTCCGAGTCGAGGCTTATCGATTGAAGACATTCGAGAGGAAGCCGCAGGACATTTTCGCGCGAACCTGATTTTGGCTGAGGATCTGCTGCGAATCAGCCTAGACAAGCACGGGCAGCTGCAACGGGTGGAAGGTACGACCAGGACGAGCGCAAAGCACCACTGAGCCAGCCAACCTGCGTTTAGCCTGGAATTACCGCCACCGAGTAAAGCAGAAGCAATACTACTGAATGATAAACCCTATCATTTACATTCAGTTTACATATCGCTATTGTCGCCTCCTCTTCCACTGGAGATGACACCGTGCCATCAAACGCAACCCGTCTATTGCCATTGCTCAGCCTGCTCGCCGCTCCGGCTGTGTATGCTCAATCCGCCTCCCCGCTTGAACTTCCCGCTACCGCAGTAACCGGTGCCCGCGAAGAAGCAAGCTATAAGCCGGAAGCGAGCACGACTGCTCTGAAGATCGACGCCCCGCTGCGCGACATTCCGCAGTCGATCAACGTGGTGCCGCAAAGCGTGCTCAGGGATCAGGGCGCCGATTCTCTGGAAGACGCGCTGAAGAATGTTCCGGGCATCGGGCTGAGCAACGGCGACGGGCAACGCGACCAGGTCACTATCCGGGGCTTCAGTGCGATTGGCGACCAGTACATCGATGGCATCCGCGATGACGCGCTCTACTACAGGGACATGTCGAATATCGAGCGAGTGGAAGTACTCAAGGGCCCGGCCGCTGTGCTCTACGGTCGCGGCTCCTCCGGCGGCCTGATCAACAGCGTGACGAAGAAGCCGACCTTCTCGCCAGAGCAGGAAGTGGGCGTCAGCTTCGACAGCGAAGGAAAGCGGCGCACACAATTCGATGCTGGCTGGGCGGATCAAGAACAGCAAAACATGGCGTTTCGGGTGACCGGCGCGCTGGAAGACAGCGACACCTTCCGCGAGGATGCCTTTCTGGAACGCAAGGCCCTGGCGCCGTCGGCCTATTTCCGCCTTTCCGATGACCTCGAAATCAACCTCGGCGCGTCGTATCTGTATGACAAACGTCTGATCGACTTCGGTATTCCCGCACTCAACGGCCGCCCCGTCGACGTGGACCGCGACAAGCGCTTCGGTTCTGCCGATGCGAGTCAGGACTACACCCGTAGCGAAGTCTTCTCGCTGACAGCGGGCATTGATTACCGCATCAATGACGCCTTCACGTTGAGCAATACCAGCCGCTACTACCACTACGATCTGGACCGTAACAACACCCTGGCACACACCGATGCCAACCGCTTCGTTACCGCTCCGGACGGCAGCCTGCTGGTCAAGCTCAAGCGTGGCAACGTCCAGCGTAAGGAAGATGGCTGGTTCAACCAGACCGAGCTCAAGCAGAACGCGGTCTTTGCCGGCATGAACCATCAATTGCTCTACGGCGTTGAGTTTGGCCGCCAGGAAAAGGATCAGCAGTTCTACAACCAGAACGACGTCGCGCGGGTGCCCGTGTATGGCGATACGCTGCTGCCGGTGCCTTCCCAGGCCAATCAGAAGACGGGGGACGGCCTCAATACTCAGGAAACCACGGGCCTCTACGTCCAGGACCTGATCGAACTGTCGCCACACTGGAAAGCGCTGCTGGGCGTGCGCTACGACGAGTTCGACCAGTCCTTCCGCAATGACCTCGATAACAAGGCCGAACTGGAACGTACCGATTACACCCTCAGCCCGCGCGCGGGTCTGGTCTGGCAGCCGGATGACATGCAGTCCTACTACCTGTCGGTCAGCCGCTCCTATCAGCCGTCGGGCGAGATGTTCCAGGTCAGCACGACCAACGTGGAGCTGGACCCGGAAGAAACCACGAATTACGAGATCGGCGCCAAATGGAACCTGTTGCAGGACCGGCTCACGCTGACCGCAGCGGTATTCCGTCTAGAGCGTACCCAGATCAAAACTACCGATCCGGTCAACCCGGCCAAGCTGGTACTGGCGGGTGAGCAGCGCACCGACGGCTTCGAAGCCACCTTCATGGGTCAGGTCTCGGACAAGTGGCACCTGTATGGTGGCTACGCCTTCCTGGATGCCGAAATTACCAAGTCGAACAGCAAGACCAACGGTGTCGACAACGAAGGTCAGGTCCCGACGCTCACGCCGCGCCAAAGCGCCAACCTGTGGGCGGTGCGCTCACTCGACACCAACTGGCGCGTCGGCATGGGTGCCAACTACGTCGGCAGCCGATACACCGCGCTGGACAACGATACCGAGCTACCCGGCTACACCACTGTCGACGCGGCGCTGTTCTATGAGCAACCCAAGTGGGATGCGGCACTGCGCCTGTTCAACGTGTTCGACAAGGAGTACTACGCCTCGGCCCACGGCTCGGTCGACCTGATCACCCCAGGCGCACCGCGCACGCTCGAGCTGAGCGCCAACTACCGTTTCTAAGAGGACTCAGTAGCTGAGATTAACGAGGCGCTTACCGATAAGCGCCTCGTTTCATTTCGTCGCCTGTATGACCGGCTGCCCTACCCAGCCAGTTCACGACGGTGATTCTGAAGAACAACTGAAGCTGTAACACTCAACAGTCAAGCCTCCACCTGACTCCACTGCTTGTTCAATCGTTTGTCCGACACCGCCATCTTCGTCCCCAGCTGCTGCGCCCAGAGCGATACGCGGTATTCCTCGAGCATCCAGCGGTAAGCCGTCAGTTCGGGGTCGCGTTTGCCTTCCTGCTGGTGCTTCTTCAGTCGCGCCTGGTACTGCTCCCAGTAACCGGCCAATTCGCCGGACCACACGCGGTCACGCTGAAGCTGAGAACCGATCTTCTCGAAGCGTTGCTCGACAGCCTTGAGGTAGCGTGGATATTCCTTCAACCACTCACCCGGTGTTTCGCGCACAAAGCCCGGGTAGACCAGATTGGCCAGCTGCGCCTTGATGTCGTTCAACGCCATTGCCTGAGCCAGGTCGATCTTGCCTTTGAAGCGTTTTTGCAGCCCGTGCCAGAGCTTGAGAATGTCCAGCGTCAGGCGCGCCAGCCGTTCGGTGTGCGCCGCCCAGTCGCCGCGTTTGCGCTCGGCCAGTGACGCCAGCGCCGCGCCGTCGCGGGGCAGCGGGGTTTCGCCGTCGAGGATGCAGCTGTCGAGGCTGGCCAGCAGGATATCCTCGACCAGCGCATCGACCTTGCCCATATCGCGGTACAGCAGCGCCAGCTCGGTGAGGCCCGGCAGTTTGTTGCGCAGGTATTTCGCCGGCTCGGCCAGTTGTTGCAGCAACAGACGCTGCAAGGCGCGGCGATGTTGGAAGTCGGCCTCGGCCTGGGTCGGGAAACGGCCTTCCTTGACCACTCCCCCCTCCTCGACCAGCGCTGGATAAACCGTCATCGACAAGCCAGCCATCTTCGCCTGAGCCTTCTCGGCCACCTGAGCGAACCCCTTGGCCTCGACCGGTTTCTGTTCGGCCTTCTGCTGCGGCGGCACCAACGCCGCCTGGCTGGCTTCATTGAAGCGTGCCGTCAGTTCGGCCAGATCACGGCCTTCACCGAGGAATTTCCCACGGGCGTCGACCACCTCGATGTTCATCTTCAGATGGCTTTCCAGTCCCTCGGCGGCTTCCGCCCAGGCATCGTCCGACACCCGGGCACCGGTCATTCGCAGCAGTTCGCGACCCAGCGCATCCGGCAGCGCACCATCAGCAAAGGTGATCTTCGAGAGTGCGGCTTTGACAAAATCCGGCACCGGGACGAAGTTCTTGCGGATCGCCTTGGGCAAGTTGCGCACCAGTGCCACGGCCTTCGCCTCGATCAACCCCGGCACCAGCCAGTCGAGCCGCTCGGCACGCAGTTGCGGCAACAGCGGCGCAGGCACACGCAGCGTCACGCCATCGCGCGGGTGGTTGGGTTCGAAGTGATACTCCAGCGGCAGCTGCAGTTCGCCAATACGCAGATGGTCCGGGTATTGCGCCGAAGTGACTTCGCTGGCGTCACGCGCCAGGACATCCTCATCGCGCATGACCAATAGCTGCGGGTTCTTCTGGCTTTCACGCTTGTACCAGGTCTCGAAGCTGGCGGTCTGGTAGATGTCTTGCGGGACGCGCGCGTCGTAATACGCGAATAGCGTGTCCTCGTCGGCAATGATGTCGCGGCGACGGGCCTTGGCTTCCAGCTCGTCAAACAGTTCCAACAGTTCGCGATTGGCTGTGAGCGCCTTTGCCCGGCTATGCATCTCGCCGCGCACTAGGCCCTCGCGTATAAACAGTTCACGCGCAGCGGCCGGATCGATGGGACCGAAATGCACCGGCCGCCGCGCCACGACGATCATGCCGTACAGGGTGACTTGCTCGAAGGCGACCACCTGCCCGCGTTTCTTTTCCCAATGCGGCTCGAAGTGACTGGTCTTGATGAGGTGTTTGGCCAGCGGTTCGATCCAGTCGGGCTCGATCTTCGCGACCATGCGCGCGAACAGCTTGGTGGTTTCGACAAGCTCAGCCGCCATGATCCAATTGGGCTTCTTGCGGCCGATGACGCTGGACGGATGCACCCAGAAACGTCGCTGGCGCGCGCCGAGAAAATCGCCCTCCTCGGTCTTGTGCCCGACCTGGCTAAGCAGCCCGGACAGAATCGCCTTGTGCACCGCCGCGTAGCTTTTGGCATTCTGCGCGGCCTCGCTGGCTTCGGCTTGCTGGGCCAGCTTGACGTTGACCTTTTTGTCCTTCGTCAGAGCGGGTCTGTCGGTGGAAGAGGCTTCGCCGTCTTCCACTCTACTCAGTTCCACAGCTTGAGCGGACTTCGCATTGCGAGACTCGGCTTGCTGGCGATCTTGACGCTGGGATACCCGCTCATCCGCAGGCTGGCTGCCACGGCTCTGCTCGTTATCGTTGAGCTTCAGCTCCCGAACGATCAGCGTCAGCTGGCGATGCGCATCCCGCCACTCGCGAAGCCGCAAATAGTTGAGAAAGTTCTTTCGACACCAGGTGCGCAGCGGGTTGGAACCGAGCGCTTGGCGCTGCTCCTCGAAACCGCGCCAAAGATTGATCAGCGCAGCGAAATCCGAGTCCGGATCCTTCCACTGCGCGTGGGCCTGGTCGGCCTGTTGCTGGCGATCAGCCGGGCGCTCGCGCACGTCCTGCACCGACAGCGCGCTGGCGACGATCAGCACCTCGGCCATGCTGCCCACCTTCGCCGCTTCCAGCAACATACGTCCGAGCCGTGGGTCGATGGGCAGGCGCGCCAACTGCCGGCCCAAGGGGGTCAGCTGGTTCTCGCGATTGACCGCCGACAGCTCCTGCAACAGGTTGAAGCCATCGCTGATGGCCTTGCCGTCCGGCGGCTCGATAAAGGGGAAATCCTCAATCTGGCCGAGGCGCAGATGCAGCATCTGCAGAATGACCGCAGCAAGGTTGGTGCGAAGGATTTCCGGATCGGTGAATTCCGGCCTGCTGAGAAAGTCCTCCTCGCTGTACAGCCTGATGCAGATCCCCGGTTCGACCCGTCCACATCGCCCCTTGCGCTGGTTGGCGCTGGCCTGGGACACCGCCTCGATCGGCAGCCGTTGCACCTTGGCGCGGTAGCTGTAGCGACTGATGCGCGCCGTACCCGAATCGATCACGTAGCGGATGCCGGGCACGGTCAACGAGGTTTCAGCGACGTTGGTCGCCAGCACGATTTTGCGCCCGGCAGCGGGCCGGAAAATCTTCTGCTGCTCGGCGGGGGTAAGCCGTGCATACAGCGGCAGCACCTCGGTGAATTTCAGATTGGCCTTGCGTAGCACCTCCGCCGCATCGCGGATCTCCCGCTCGCCTGGCAGGAACACCAGCACGTCGCCGGGGCGCTTGCCGATGCTGCGCTCATGGGCATCGATCTCGTCCAGCGCGGCCAGGATGCCTTGGTCGACGGTGAGGTCATCCTCGACACGATTGCCGTCCTCATCGGTCTCGGCGGCCAACGGGCGATACCAGGTGTCGACCGGAAAGGTGCGCCCCGAGACTTCAACGATCGGCGCACCATTGAAATGCTCGGAGAAGCGCTCAAGGTCGATGGTCGCCGAGGTGATGATGACCTTCAGGTCGGGTCGGCGTGGCAGCAGCGTTTTAAGGTAGCCGAGCAGGAAGTCGATATTGAGGCTGCGTTCGTGGGCCTCGTCGACGATGATGGTGTCGTAGCGTTCGAGGAAGCGATCGTGCTGAGTTTCGGCCAGTAGGATGCCATCGGTCATCAGCTTGATCAGCGAGCTGTCCTTGCTCTGATCCTCGAAGCGCACCTGATAGCCCACCAGCTCACCCAGCGGCGTGCCGATCTCCTCGGCAACCCGTGTGGCAACGCTGCGCGCAGCCAACCGGCGCGGTTGCGTGTGGCCGATCAGGCCATGCACACCCCGGCCGATTTCCAGACAGATCTTCGGCAACTGGGTGGTTTTGCCTGAGCCGGTTTCACCGGCAATCACCAGCACCTGATGCTGTTCCAGCGCAGCCTTGATCTCGTCGCGCTTGGCGGCGATCGGCAGGCTGTCGTCGTAGCGCATGACAGGCACACTCTGACGCCGCGCCTCGACCTTGGCCGCTGAAGCTTGAAAGCGCTCAAGCCACTGAGCGAGGCGTTCCTCGTCAATCGGGGCGGCACCGGCTTTTTTGCGCAGGTCGTGCAGCTGACGACGTAAGCGATGACGGTCGGCGTACATCGCCTGATCGAGGTTTTTCAGGAGTTGTTCTGAAGCAGGCGTTGCGTCGGTCATGGACAGCCGTAAGCGATTTCGTGAAGGGCGCGATTGTCGCAGATTTGGCATGGATGTGGTGGCTCCCCAGGAACCACGCGGACTCCAGCAATCATGGGCCTTCACGAAGCTACACTCAGTCACAACCCAGTCACAAGCCGGTCACAAGTTCGGGTCGTTTTGGCCTCCCCTTGGCACTTCAGGAAGCAAGGCGTTTATCAGCTGAGGGTCCGACCCAAGGGCTCCGTTGTGGCATCCTGCACAGTCTCTCTCCGCACCACTGACCGATCTACCGCAATGACAACCAGCAAGCAGCTCCAGGCGGCTCTCAGAACCTTCCATCTCGACAATCCTGACTCTACGTGGCCTGAAATACGCGATCACCTTCGGTCTATCGCAGAGGACCTGTTGGCGACTCCGACAGAGTGGGAACTGCTGGACGTAATGTGCATGAACTACTCGGACCTCAATGATGACTTGGGGTACATCGCATCGACTGCCGCTCTGACCGTTCCTCAGGCAAAAGGCGTGTCCATGGCAAGGCAGATTATGCTGGCAGCTGAGCGAAGGCTGGGAGGTGACCCAAGGCAGCTGGTAAGGCTTATAGATAAAATAGATAGGGATGCTGATCGTGATAGCCCCAAAGCATCATCTGCCTCCCTATCTGTAAGCCCACCTCAGGCCCTTCCTCCGGTTCGCTTTGAGTCTCTCGCTGAGTCCTACCGTAACGAGCACAAGGCGAACGTCAAAGAAAGCAGCATGAAGGAAATCGGCTATTGCCACGGGACCCTTTCGGAGGCTCTTGGCGATTTGGACATGAGGACGCACACACGGGCCGACCTTATCGCCCTTCGGGATACGCTTTCAGAGTCCCGGCGTCCACTCAGCGTCAACAACCTGCTAACCAAGCTCGCTACGGTCCTCAGCTGGGCTGTGAGCAACGATCTGATTCCCAAGGCATACACCCAAAACCTCAAGTACAAGAAGGGCGCAGAGAGCACCAGAAAGGCGTTCACTCAGGAGCAGATAGCTACGCTGATGACCCACGTTAACGGCCTCCCCGCTGACTCTTGGAAGCGCTGGGCGCTGTCACTGGGAGTCATCACTGGGGCAAGGCTGAATGAATACGCCCAGTTGACCAAAGAGGACATACGCAAAGAGGGAGATATCTGGGTTATCGACATCAACGACAACAATGGAAAGGAACTCAAGACGGCACAGTCCAAGCGACTCGTTCCGTTGACCGATGGGGCCTATGGGTTCGACCTGAGGGCCTTCCTGCGCTTCGTGGAGGATGCCGAGGCGGATACCGTGCTGGGCGTGAACTACCGCCTTGCTGGTCGAGGGCTTAACTTCGCTCTACGGGACATCCTTAGCAACGATGATCCAGACCTGACCCTTCACTCACTGCGGCACTCAATCACCTCCTTGCTGCAAGCTGAAGGGGTCCCAGTGGCGTATGTTCAAGCGATCCTTGGGCAGTCGTCCGGGACCCTGGCGTTCGATACGTATGGCTCTGGGGTGCCGGTGGAGAAGCTGGCTCTGACCCTGAAAGAAAAGCTGCCCAGCGGTTGTATTCATAAGGAGGCGATACTGGCATTATGACTTTATTGAACTAATGCAGGGGATACGGAAGTGGGGCCGATAACTCAAACCGGTGAAGTAATCACAAGGCACTGGCAAGAAATTCTCGTCATCGCTTTTTTCATCTGGGGACAGTCAAAAAGTGGGTCGCTACGTTATGAACGAGAGCTGCGAGTCCGACAAATGTATCGGTACGAGCAATGCCGTGACGTATTTCCGAAAGACAAGCTATATATGTGGCCGACCCATACCTTCAACCTTCAGACAGGCACCTATGAACTACAAGTCCTTGAGGGCGAGGAGCTGAGCCTGGAAAAGGCATTGAAGCGCTGACCTGCCATCCAGAAAATAAGCTTGACGGCAGCTGGATAACACCAATATGATTACCGGCTCGATCTATCTTAACGCTCACACGGGATCGCACCGAGAGTTCCCAAAGGGAACCCAGGCCCATCCCAGGGCGTGGCATCAACGCAACGTAACGCAACGTAAAGCAATCATCCTAAATCATCCATAGGAGCCTTTACTCATGCCTGTTATAAGCGTTGGAATCCGCTTTCTTCGAGTCACCTGCCCCTCGACTCCCATTTGCCAAACTTCATCGCGCGCCGCGCTAACAGACTGCCTGCACAGCTCGTTAGGAACCAGCGCGCGCGGCCTTGCCGTGTCTCCAATAGCTGTCCCGTTCTGCATGAACTCCTCGCTTATGGGGATGGCAGCAAGTGAGAGCGGCGCGCTGCCGATTGGTCGCGACGTGACGGCAAAAACCCTCACTGAAAGGAATACACCACCTTTCAGGAGGACCACCCCATGCCAGTCCCGGCTTCAGTTCCCGCAACCACTGCCACCGCCCAGATCGAAAGCAAGCTCGGCCCCAATTACATCCCCCGCAACAATCAATACGAGTTTTGGGCTGCTAAACGTAGGGCCTGCCCTCATCTTTCCGCTGATGCCGCCAAGGCTGCGGCCCGGTGGCCGGAGATGCCGAGCGCACGTCCATCAAATCCAGCTGACCAGACGGCCCAGACCAGACGGGGTCGCCCTGCGCTTCGGACGGAAAATCCTGTTGTAGAATTTATGCCAACCCTGGCGTTGGATCGACCGGGCTGGCTCGATGATGTCCTGCAAGGCTCCATTGGAAGTTCGGTCGGAGCGCATAAAGGCCAACTGAATGTGCGGGCCAGTGATGTCGCTGCCGCTCTACACCTGCGGAATATTTCGGTCGCGGCAATAAAGCGGCCAGATATGGAAGACAGGACAGCTCAGAGCGTTGCCCAGGCAACCCGACATGCGGCGCGCGGGATCGACCACTACCTCAGTCGGCGCCCACACATAAAAGCCGGGCTGATTAAGGCGATCCAACTGGAGCGCGCGCTGGCGTACCAAGCCGCTGAGGTCAGCTGAATTACCGCAGGGTATATAAGGATCAATCCAGTTTTCTGCTCAAGGGGAATTGTCAATAGGATTCAGTAGCTAAAACTATGCTGGATACCTCCGCGAGCTACGCCCTGATTAATGAGGCAACCGTGGATTTCCCTTGGGGGAGACCATAGGAACGGGGATCAAGATTGAAAATCATCCCCTCCCGGCAAGGCCCCCCTTAGGGCCGCCCTTGATGAGCAAACCGGGATAACGCTTCCAGCCTCACATCAAGTCTTCCATCTGCTGGGCATAGTCATTTTAAAAACCCTCACTAATAGGACACCCTCGGTTGCCCCTCATCGCCCGTCGCTGGGCAACGCCAGTTTCCTGGCAATCCTCAATCCAGTCTTTCTGAGCGCCTTTCATGCCACGCCGGTTCCCTTGTCTGGGGTCTGGATGACTGGCTGTGGGTGCGACCTGAAGGGCGCTACCAAAAGGAAAACAGACAATGAATACTACTACCAACGCGATCTTTGAGAGCATCGCAAAGGCTGGCATGGTCGCTCCAACGACTCTAAACGGACTGCCCGGTATGTCGTCCTTGGAGATCGCAGAGATCACCGGCAAGAAGCACCTCCACGTGCTGCGGGACATCCGCAAGATGCTTGTGGCCCTGGAGATCGATCCAAATCTGGATACATCTGCCCGGTGCGTCGAAACCGAGGCTCCCGACAGCTACGGTCGACTTCAGCCCCTGACCATCCTCGACAAAGAGCTGACCTTTACCCTGTTGTCTCGCTACTCGTTCGAGCTATCGAACCTCATCGTGAAACGCTGGATTGCCCTTGAGGGTTCCGGCTTCGAGCGCATCACAGTGCAAGCCTCCGTGGTTCATCTGGTCGAACGCGAGAAAGACATCCGCCGGGAGGCCCTGAAGAAACTCAAGCGCAGCGTCCCGAAGAAGCTCACAGCCGACCAGAAGCTAATCCAGAAGTACCAACGCCAAGCCGCTGCCGAGGCCCGTAAGGATCGCCTGAGAGGCCGGGAAGTCATCTGATGCGCTATCGACTGATCCCTGCCCCAGGGTGCCCTCAGGCCCTCTGTGACCGGCTCAACGACGCTCTGACAACCCCAAGCGCCCGCCGTGTCTACCATGCCGCTCGGAGCGCCTACAGGCTCCACAAGGAACACACCTTGGCATCCTTCCAAGCCGACCTCCAGGAAACCCTCAGGCTTCCCATGGGAGAGCTGGACGGCATCCTTGAGCGGGCCGCTATGACGTTTCAGGAAGCAATGCTGTTGCCTGTCCGGTTCGACCTGAGGGCAAGACCAGCAGCCGCTTAACGCCACACCTTGAGCGCCTGTAGAGCTCACCTTGCGACACCAGTAGCGAACTAACGCTACGCCCTTCAGATCCCCACCTGAAGTCCCCCAAACGCCCATCCCACGGGCGACACACTGAAATCAAGAATCCATAGAGCAAACCCCCAGGGTCGGCGTGTTTACGTCTCCTTGCGTCTTGTCGCGCCTGCCGTGTGGACTGGGGGTTTGCTCTATGGGAAAGGAGACCTACCCAAATGAAAATTACCGTTAGCAATGTAACTCCCGAAACCGTGTGCATCCACGGCCAAACCCTGGCCCGCGAGTATGCCGAGCTGGTCCTCCTGCCTCTGTTGGTCGCGGCTGAAGGCCAGAACCATCCGGCAATCGTAAAGGTAGCCGATGCGTTCGCTACCGCTGGGCTGAGCCTTGAGGGCTCCCCTGAGGCATCCCGACTCTATCGGAGCCACCAGCACCAGCAGCGAGTCGAGCAGGAGCGCCTGAAGGCTGAAGCCGAGGCACATGCCCGCCGCTGCCACGTCCCGACGCCCCAAGAGATTGCCCAGCAGATCGCTGAGCGTGAGCGTAAGGCCCGAGAGATTCGTGAGCATGGCGAACGCCTGCGTGCTGCCCGTGGACGTTAACGCTATGGACCTTTTGGTCCTCGTTCTGATTACCACTCGCCAATACTTTTTCTAAGGAGTTACCAACAATGAAACCTTTCCAGTACAAGAAACCCGATAGCGTCTACTCCCAGACCGTCACCACTGCCCACGGCTCAACGGCCACCCAGGCAACCTTCCACACCTCCGACATCCGAGCGGATCACATGGCTGCTACGGACCCTCTGGTCTATGCCCAGGCCATGTATGAGGCTGCTGATGACCACCTCAACGGTGACGAATGGCGCGACAACATGAACACGGCGTTTCCTTCTGAGGTTCGCCCCTACGGCTCTCAGCCGACCGCTCCTCAGGTCGCCCTAATGGAGGACCGCTCCGTTACCTTCGATCCCCGCCAGACCTATGATGGGCAAACGATGACCCAAGGCGATGCCAAAGCGGGCTCCTTGGTCTCGATGGAGGCCCCTGAGGTCGGCATTCTGGTATCGGGTCGTGTGTCGATCTTCGACCACACCGTTCAGTTCGGCTTCACTGAGCGCAGCATGGCGCAGACCGGGGAGAAACTGCTGGATGACCTTGAGCTGACCCTGGCCGGTAAGATTGCCCAAAGCCTTGAGGGTCAACCTTCGGTCACCAAGGCATATGCGGGAGCCCTCAGCGGTAGCCCTGCTGCCCAGGCTGAAGACCTGCTGGACATCCTGGCGGTCAACCTCGACACCTTCTGGGGCCGTGATGTCTCCGAGTTCGGCGTCCTGATCCCTGTGGCCCTCCGTCCGACCCTCAACCGTGCCGCTCAACGGGCTGGCCTTGAGGACATAGACGAGCTGGTGGGGACCCGTGTTCAGGTCTACAGCGGTCCAGACCGAGGCATCTTTCTGGTGCCCAAGGCGTTCGCCCTGTTGTCGTTCCGTGAAGACCAGAAAGGCGATGTCTGGCGGGTGGAACTGAGCCGTAATGCTTCGACCCAGAGCTGGGACCTTGAGGTCTCCGCTGTGGTGGACGTGATGGCAACCGCTATGGTCGAAGTGAAGCTGGGTGGTTCCGAGTGGGAAACCACGCCGGTAGCCCTGCCGATTATCAAGCAATTGGTCCTCTCAGCGCAGCCGTAAGGCCCTGGGAGATGCACCTGAGGACGGGAGGTAGTTGTGATAACCATCCCCCTTCCAATCCAAAGGAATGAGCCCTGGGTAAACCTGGGGCCATCCTCTGCCGACAACTGGCTGTCACTGGGTCTCCTTGAGATTCGGTTTAAAGCTCCTCGACCTGAATGGGTCTTGGGGCTTCTTTTTGCAATACCCGACTAAATCAGTAGGAGACTCGCATGGGCAAGCTACAGGCTGCTTATTGCCTGCTGGTGGTTGCGCCTTGGGTCGTCTCGCTGGTCGCTCGGTCTGCCTTGAGAATCTGGGAGAAAAATCTGAGACCCCATCTCAATGAAGAAGACCAGCCAAATTCCCCCGTGCCGCCCTCGGTCCCCTTGGATCGCTGGGGCTCACAAGCAGCTGATGCAGGAGCAAAACAGAGGGAAAACAGGCGGGTTCTGGAGGTCACAAGCTGGTCACAACTGAGTCACAAGTTGCCTTGACGAAGCCCGGAAACCCAGCAATCATGGGCCTTCCACCACCCTTCCAACAAATGTCGCAGATTTGCCCGACTGCCCGTAAGGAAAGGGATTGGCGGAAGGACCGCGCCGGCGAACCGGCGCGGTGTTCAGACGATCAACGGATCCAATGACCCCAGCGTGACTTCTCCTGTACCTGCTGGATGCGCATGGCGCCGATGCTCTGCTCGGCCGCCGCCGCTATCTCGTCGTCGATCATCTTGGTCGACAGGGACAGCCAGCTGGTCGCGAAGGCCAAAGCATCGCCGTGCAGCTCCAGCGCCTCGGTCGAGAGGTTGCTGAGGTCGTCGCATTCGTTGTGGTAACACGGATCGTACGCTTGTCCGGCCGCACCTCCGTAACGCTGCGCCTGCTCCTCGGTCTTGATGTCTTCAGCACCGGTAAACAGCCCGCCAAAGGCGATACCGTCATCGAAGAACTGGGCATAGTCGGAGCGGAAGTCGATCTCGGTGCCTTCGGATGGCGCGTTGCGCAACTGGAAGTAGGAGCGGAACAGACGCTCGATGGCTCCCGAGCCAGGAGGACCTTGCAGGCCAAAGTCAGAGCCATCGCCGTCATAGATGAAGTTCGCGTAATTCGGCGAGCCGATCATGTCGACGTTCAGATAGGCCTTGATCTGCTCCTTCTCCTCCTCCGGCAATTGGTTGACGTAGTAAGTCGAGCCGACCAGCCCCGACTCCTCGGCACCCCACCAGGCGAAGCGCACCTTGTTCAGCGGATAGGCCCTGCTCATCAGCGTTGCCATTTCCAGTAGCGCGGCACTGCCGGAGCCGTTGTCGTTGATCCCTGGCCCTTCGAACACCGAATCCAGATGCGCACCGACCATCACGACATTGTCAGGATCGCCCCGCCGGGTCTCGGCCAGCACGTTGTAGGTTTCGGTCCGCTCGCGGACCACGTCGACGTTCATGCTCAGCTGCAACCCATCGGTCTCAGCCCAGGTCACGCCATTTTCATAGGTGGAGAACAGCACCGGGATGCCACCCTCATAGTCCTCACCCAGTGTGGCAACCAAAAGCCCCTTGCGGTCCTCGGTATCGCCCTGATTGAAGATGATCGCACCCGCTGCCCCGGCCGAAGCGGCATTGGTTGCCTTCTGGCCGAACGCGCAAGCGCCGCGTTGCATCAGTGCAATGGCGCCAGCTGGGAAGCCTGCAAAGTCTTCCGGTTCACATCCGCTGGTAGAGGTATTACCGAGGCCGAGGGAGAGGTCCACCGGAACGACCGGCGCGGTTACGGTCCCGGGGTCGGTCTGATCGGCATAGGTGAAGTCTTCCTCCCAGGTGTACTGCACAGCCTGCGGCGCGACCGCAGCGAGTGAACCTGGCCCCTCGGGGTAGAACGCGAGGAAGGGGAAGGTCTGCACCCGTACCCGGTAACCGGCGCGCTCGAGCGTGGTGCGTACGTAATCGACCGATGCCTGATAACCAGGCTGACCGGACGCGCGATTGCCATTGTTCAGGGAGGCGATGTCCTGCAGCTGCTGCAGGTGCGTCATGACGTTACTCGCCTGCATACAGCGAGGCAGCCCGAGCGGCGTACCTACCAGCAGCGGCGAGCGGCAAACCCGTGAGTCGGGCTTGCCAGGGCTCCAGTAATCATCGAACGCAGCGATGTCCGAAGTGGGCGCGGCGAGTGCTGCGGTGGAAGCCAGTAAAGCGAAAGAAGCAACTACCCGACGTGCATTGTTTTTCTTTTGCATGGGTAACTCATCCTTGCAACGAGATTGATGGGCAGGCCGCAAAATGGCATGCGCCATCGTCCCCTACGGCATTAAGTGGACGCGGCCATAGGGGACTAGACCGGGACGCTTATGTCCCGGTTCTTACTCTCGCGCCGGACGGCGCTACCTTCTGTCGCCTCGCTTGAACCTGTCTCGTCTGGGCCATGCGCAGGCCATGCCTACGGGTGTGGAGTGCAGCAGCGCAGCCGGCGCGGAATCATTTGCCTGCTGCCCTTAAACGCGGAACTGTCCAACCAGTCCCTGCAGGCGTCCGCCAAGACCATCGAGCTCCCGTGCGGTCTGAGCACCTTCGGCCGCATCGCTGGCCACACCGTCCACCGCATCGGCGATGTGGTGGACGCTGCGGTTGATCTCTTCAGCCACCGCGGTCTGTTCTTCAGCCGCGCTGGCGATCTGGGCGTTCATCGAGTTGATGGTGCCGATCAGCGCGGCGATGGCA
>TARA_R100000541_G_scaffold57283_2_pt1 | contig 29184 bp, 23 predicted proteins | sample TARA_R100000541 | Tara Oceans TARA_R100000541 (sample SAMEA2621416) | marine metagenome | biome: marine biome (ENVO:00000447); feature: surface water layer (ENVO:00002042); material: "saline water (ENVO:00002010), including plankton (ENVO:xxxxxxxx)" | depth 5 m | reverse complement strand
AAACCCCCGATCTTCGTAAGAGGATCGGGGGTTTGTCTTTGGGCGAAAAAAACACGCTGGGCTTCTAAGGCTGTCAGATAACCAGTTGCCGGGATCCATTCAGACTTCAGGCTGCGGAACAGGCAGTCCATCGGCGAGTTGTCCCAGCAGTTGCCTCCACGATTCATACTCTGCTGCATTCGGTAGCGCCATAGCCGTTGCCGGAACAGCCGGCTGAAGTACTGACTGCTCTGGTCCGAATGAAACAGCACATGCTGTGGTTTGCCGCATTGTTCATAGGCCATGTCGAGCGCCTTGATCACTAGCTGAGCATCCGGCTTTGTGGAAACGCCCAGCCAACCGTCCGTCGTGCGTGCAAATCCAGTACGATGGCCAAGTAATGCCAGCGTCCTTGAGCCCAGACATAAGTGATGTCGCCGCACCACACCGGGTTCGGGCGATGGGCGGTGAATTCCGGTTCAAGCGATTCGGGATATCGGGGCGCTCAACCGTAGCCCGCTTGTAAGCGTGCGAACCTGGCTGCTTGCTGACGAGTCCCAGCTCGCGCATCAACCGACGCACACGGAAACAGCCAATCGTCACGCCGTCTTCGCGCAGCATGCCCAGGATGCTTCGGCTACCAGCCGAGCCCCGACTTTGGCTAAACAACTCGTTGACGCGACTGCGGAGCGCAACGCGACGAGTATCAATGCGGCGACGTCGAAGGCAATGGGCGTAATAGCACTACCGCGCCACATCGAACGCTGAACAGACCACTTTTACCGGCTCCTGCTCACTCAATTGGTCTATCAGCGCGTACGATTGAGTTCGTCCGACATCAAGAGAGCGGTAGCCTTTTTTGGTATCGCTTTCTCCCGCTCCAGCCAGTTGATCCTCGCTTCGAGCTCTTGGATCTTCTGCTGCTCGGGTATCAGCGCTTTGCTCTTCGGGGTAACGCCCTGGCGCTCGTCGTGGAGCTGTTTCACCCAGCGGCGTAATGCCGAGTCTAGGACGCCCAGCTAACGGCAGGCCTCGATATGGCTGTAGCTTTGATCCAACACCAAGGCAGCTGCCCACGTTTGAACTCGGCGGAAAACGTACGTCGTTGCTTGCTCATCGGACACCTCTTGATGGCTAGGATTTTCGCCTAAATCGGTGTCCAGGATCAGTAGATCCACTACACATCCCCTCAACATAGGGCATGAAGTCTTCATTATTGAGGATGTGTTTTGGCTAGCCGAAAACGTGAGCCAGTTTGATGTTGGGATTCTGGCCCAGAGCGGTTTTAACCTGTCTGATTGTCATGCAAGCCTGCCGTGCTGTAGGGCGGGTGAACTCGCCACCTTAATGCCGATGAAATTTGCCACCAGTCTACAACGAACCTGTAGGAGGTGCGCCCGGCGGTGAATTAACCATTCGGCCCTCGCAGAGTCCAATAGACGCGGCAGAGTTTCGTGCGTCGGGCGCTTCCACGCGCTGGTCCAGTTCTTCGTTAAAGTAATTCGCCACCTGTCCGAAAACCTGTGCAGGCGGGCTCGCTTCGTTGCGAATCCGCCGGTGTCGTACAGGTTGTTCTCGGGGCTTGCAAATTATTTTCGACCGCCTCCTAAAGCTCACCGAAACGGCGCCGATAAGCTAATCGAATGCGAACTCAATGGGTGCCTGGGCAAACAGCCGGCCCGGAGTCGCAAGCTCAGGCAACCCAAGTAACTATCGCCCTTGGAGGCACATCATGGCTCTTACAGTCAATACAAACATTCCGTCGCTGAACACCCAGCGCAACATCAACAGCACGTCCAACGCCCTGAACACCTCCATGCAGCGCCTGTCCACCGGTAGCCGCATCAACAGCGCCAAGGACGACGCCGCCGGCCTGCAGATTTCCAACCGCCTTAGTAACCAGATCAACGGCCTTAATCAGGCGACTCGTAACGCGAACGACGGTATTTCGCTCTCGCAGACGGCAGAAGGCGCTCTGCAACAATCAACAAATATTTTGTCTCGAATTCGAGATTTGGCGATCCAATCCGCTAACGGTTCTAACAGCGATGCTGACCGCGCCGCTCTTCAAAAAGAAGTATCTGCTCAGCAGGCTGAACTAACTCGTATCGCCGATACCACTACGTTTGGTGGCCGAAAACTACTTGATGGCACGTTCGGAACATCCAGCTTCCAAGTAGGAGCGAACGCATATGAGACGATCGAAGTAGGCCTGAAAAGCGCGAAGGCTAGCGAAATGGGCTCGTATCAACTTGGAAATACTGGCGGCACTGCTGCGACTGTTGCCGGCGTCCTAGGCGACGGTGCCACTGCATTTGGTGCTGTGACTGTTACCGGATCAGGTAAAACAGCTGATCTCACTATGACCTCGACAAGCGCTAAAGGCGCAGCAGCTGAGCTCGATGGTGCTATTCCAGGCCTCAGCGCGACTGCCCGTACGGTTTTCAAAGCGACAGTAAGCGGAGTTGCAGCGGGGGAAGGGCTTTCGTTTAAGGTTACTGTCGGCGATCAGGACGTTGATCTAAAAGGCATCAACAGCACTAAAGATTTAGCCGATCAGCTCAGTTCAAACGCTGCTAAGCTCGGCATTACTGCCAGTGTCGATAAAACTGGCGCTTTGACTGTGACATCGGCTACTGGCGAAAACGTATCGTTTGGAGCGATCACTGAAAGCGGCGGTGGAACTGGCGGCGCGTTGAACGTTGATATACAAGGATCGGACGGAAAGTTTGCAGGTAGTAATCCGGTCGACACCGCCGGGGAGAGCGTTGTTGGCTATGTTCAGCTAAACTCGGCGACAGCTTATACAGTAGGGGGTACTGACGTAGCGCAGCTGTTTGGCGAAACTACTGCAAAGCAATCAACTGTTGCGAAAGTTGATATTTCCACTGCCGAAGGTGCCCAACAAGCTTTGGCGGTAATAGATAACGCAATGGCAGGTATCGACTCCCAGCGCGCTGATCTTGGTGCCGTGCAGAACCGCTTCGACAACACCATTAACAACCTGCAAAACATTTCGGAAAATGCCTCGGCAGCCCGCAGCCGAATCATGGATACCGATTATGCTGCAGAAACTGCCAACCTGTCGAAGAACCAGGTTCTGCAACAGGCTGGTACTGCGATCCTGGCACAGGCCAAGCAGCTGCCGCAGTCTGTTCTGTCCCTGCTCCAGTAAGGCGAAAGCCGTCTGGCAACCGGGAGGAAGGAGTTTAGGCTCCTTCCTCCTTTTTGTGTTGTGAGGTGTTCACGATGGAAACGGTAAATCTCACTCCTTCGATCACGCTGAGTACGAGTCGGCGCGAGCCAGCCGCCCCGGTCTTGGCGCTTGCTAGCGAAGCTTCGAACCTCAGCGTTAGCGGGTTAGCGAGCGAAACCAAAGCTTCAAGCAGAGAGAATGCAGCTTCCGCAGTTGAGAAGTTCAAGGCCCTTGTCCATGACCTTCAGCGCAACCTCGATTTCAGCGTCGATGACTCTAGCGGTCAGGTTGTTGTCAAGGTGATGGACGGGGAATCAGGCGAGCTGATCCGCCAGATACCATCAGAGGATTTGCTGCGTCTTTCGGAGCGCCTGGAGGATATGCGCAGTTTGCTATTCAAGGCAGAAGCGTAGGCACAATTATTGGATGTGCATATCGATAGCCGGAGAAATGCCGCTATTGAGACATATTTTTGACGAGGTGGCTTATGGCAGGTATCACAGGTATCGGGACCGGCATGGATATCGATGCGATGGTTAAAGCCATCTCGTCGGCAGAGCAGGCGCCGAAAGAAGGCCAGCTGAAACGCCTTGAAGCCAAGACCACCACTCAGTTGACCTCGCTCGGGCAGATGAAAGGTGCTATTAGCAATTTCCAGACGGCGTTGTCTGCGCTCAACAGTCCTTCCTCATTCTTGGCGCGTAAAGCTACGTCTTCTGACAGCGCAATTGTTACGGCTACCGCAAGCCAAAGTGCGGTTGCTGGTAATTACAAGGTCGAAGTCGAAAAGCTTGCTAGCAACAGTAAAATTGCTCTGGCCGCCATCAGTAAAGATCCCGAGGCCAAGCTCAACACTGGAACCTTGACGATCAAGGTGGGTGATACCCCCTTGCCTGATATCAAGGTCGACTCGACCAACAATACCTTGTCAGGTGTGCGGGATGCGATAAACAAGGCTGGGGCGGGCACCGGAGTCAGTGCGACAATTATTACCGATGACCAAGGTTCGCGGCTGGTTCTGAGCAGTAACAAGACAGGTGGCGGAAAGGATATCACCGTCACAGCCGTTAATGCCGACCCGTCAGAGACTAATCAATCTCTCGCAGCATTGACGTACAGCGGCCCTCCGATCAAGCCAGATGTTGCGAACTACAGTGGTGCCGACGATCCGGTTTACATCGAAGACATGGCCGCCTACGCCACTAGTGGTAAAACACTAACTGTTGCGCAAAGTGCAACGTTTATGATCGATGGGTTGTCGGTTACGCGCGATAGTAATACCGTCGACGATGTAGTTAGTGGTTTAAGTTTCGAGCTCAAGGCCGAAGGTCCGAGCACGCTGACGATCATTCGGGATGAGGCAGGTGTGCAGGCCAACGTCAAAAACTTCGTTGATGCCTACAACACACTGATGAAATTCATTAACACCGAAACTAAGGTGACTACAGTTACCGAGAACGATGCGCCGGTAACCGGAGCATTGGTTGGTGACAGTTCGGTTCGTTCTCTTGTTAATACGCTTCGTTCAGAGCTTTCGTCGCCACACGGTGAAGGTGCCTTGCGCGCCTTGGCAGACATGGGCATCACTACCAAAAAAGACGGCACCCTTGAGATGGACGCCACTAAGGTAGGCAAAGCGATTAGCTCTAACTTCGAAGAAGTTGCCGCTTATTTTACCGGCGACACTGGCTTGGCGAGCCGCATGGGCGCGCGCTTGCAGCCTTATACCGATGCTGGTGGAATCCTTGAGTCCCGGACGGGCGCGTTACAAGAAACGATCGACAAGATCGACAAGCAGAAAGAAGATCTGACCAAGCGCATCACGGCAATGCAGGAGCGTCTATATAAGCAGTTCAACGCCATGGACAGCATGGTGGCTCAGCTTACCCGTACAAGCGACAGCCTGACGCAGCTATTCGATAGCATGCCCGGATTCGTAACGCAGAAAAACTAAGCTTCTGTTCTTGTCTAGAAGGCTAAAGCTCCGCGCCGACCAGTCGATAAGTAGGACAGTATCGCTAATCGTTCGGAGCCCATCATGTACGCAATGTCAGCAATGAAGCAGTATCAGCAAGTTGGAGTGCAAGGCCAGGTTGCCGAGGCCAGCCCCCACCGTTTGATTCAGTTGCTCATGCAAGGCGGCCTGGATCGTATCTACCAGGCGAAAGGTGCGATCGAGTTCGGCAGAATCGCTGAGAAGGGAGAGCTGATCGGGAAGAGCATCGCGATCATCGGTGGTCTGCGTGAAGCCCTAGACCTAAACGTGGGTGGTGAGCTTGCTCAGAACCTGGATCGCCTTTACGAATACATGATCATGCGCTTGACCGAGGCTAATCGTAAGAATGATCCCGCTCCGCTCGGCGAAGTTGCGGAGCTGCTGCGAGAAGTGAAATCTGGCTGGGATGGTATCAGCGACTGAAAACGTTATCAGGGGCAGCTAATGCTTAGTTTGGTCGATCGAATACAGGCGCAAATTCACTCGTTACGCAAAGCCTTTTCGCAACTCGATTGGGAAATGGTCACTCTGCTGGACAAGCAATCGCGCATTCTGGTTAAAGAAGTCCAGGCTACCGGAAAGTGGGACAATTCGGAGCTGCATAGGGGGATCGTCGAACTGTCGCAGCTTTACTCCGAACTCCAACTTGCCGGCCGAGCAGAGCGAGAAAGATTAATGAGCGAGCTGACTCGCATGAACCAGTCGAAGCAGGTAAGCCAAGCCTACACTCTGCTGGGCTGAGGTTGTTACCAAGGCGCCATCCAAACTCTGATCTTGCGTTGCGTAAGTGGCGGAAACCCGTCGCTGTTTCCTGTTAATGGGACGGTCACCCACGCTACGCGATCACTTCGTATAACGCGGATGACTCTCACACTGCGGTTTGTAGCTATGGGTATCGTCGTTTACCTGTACTCACACAAGTAGGCAGTCGCCTCGGCTACTTTCAGCTGAAACTTGCTGTTGGCCGGCACGGTAAATTGGGTGCCCGCGCCAAAGGTTTCGTAGTTTTCGCTTCCCGGCAGTTTCACTTCCAGGCTGCCGGCGACCACGTGCATAACTTCCAACTGATTCGTGCCGAACTCATAATCGCCGGGGGCCATGACGCCGATGGTGGCCGGGCCTGCTGCCATGTCGAAGGCGATGGATTTGACGGTGCCGTCGAAGTATTCGTTGACCTTGAACATTCGGAAAATCTCTAAGGGGTGGAAAAGGGCGGCCAGTATGCCGAAGCCGCTGAACGCCGTCATCAGGTCGTATAACGGCATGGCACGGTGCAGAAATACCCGTCGAAACGGCTGCTATGCGCGAAAGATGAAGTAAACCGCCCCCAGCAAACACAACCCGGCCCACAGGTAGTCGAGCTTCAACGGTTGCTGCATGTACAGCACGCTGAAGGGCACGAAGATGGCGAGGGTGATAACTTCCTGCATGATCTTCAGCTGGCCTATCGACAGCTCGGTGTAACCGATGCGATTGGCAGGCACCATAATCAGGTATTCAAACAGGGCGATGCCCCAGCTGATCAACGCGGCTATCAGCCAGGGTTTACCGTTGAGCGTCTTCAGATGACCGTACCAGGCGAAGGTCATGAACAGGTTGGAAACGCAAAGCAGTGCAGCGGTTTGAATCCAGATAGGCATAGGACACTCCGGGGCGGTGGCGAATCCTATTGGCCCTGGATAGGGTCTCGCAAGTATCTGACGAACGCCGCGCAGCGCTAGTGCCTTTTGCCGGGGCGGCGATTATGATCGCCGCCCCGTTATTTCATTTCGGACGTTGAAATGAATTGCCGTCCCGGTTGCGGTGCCTGTTGTATTGCCCCTTCGATCAGTTCCCCGATTCCCGGTATGCCTTCTGGCAAACCGGCGGGTGAGCGCTGCCTGCATCTTTCCGAGCGAAACCTCTGCGGGCTATTCGGCCTATCGTCCAGGCCTGCTGTTTGTAGTCAGTTTCAGGCCGATCGTGAGGTTTGTGGAGACTCTGAACAGGAGGCCATTCAGCTGCTCGGGTGGCTGGAGCAGGCGACCGCCTAATCCCTTTGTCGTGTCAGTGGCAGTTACCGTTTCGGGACTGTTTTTCTGGCATACAGCCGCGCAAGCGTGAAGGGCGACAAATTGAGCATGAACGCAATGGCTAACAGTCGGTTTCGGCAGGCGCGGCGCCACCAGCCGTCACGTTGCCAGCGGCGCGAGCTGACCCCAAGGCCATGCTCGAGGCGCTGAAAAATTCCCTGCTGGCGCAATCCTTTGACCAGGGGCACTTCCTCGAAAAGCGGCCAGGGCGCGTGCTGCCCTGCGGCGAAGTAGGCCGTGCGGCGAGCGAAGATTCCTTGGTCGCCATAGGGCACGCCAACCCGGTTTCGCCACGCCACCAGACGTTCGATCAAGCGTCCCTGCCAACACTTGGTGTCGCTGAAGCGGAAGGCGAAGTAGCCTCCCGTAGCACCTTCCTCTATGGCCTCGCTTACGACCATCAGTGCCTGACGCCCCAGATCGGCGTCGGCATGCAGAAACCAGAGGGTCTCATGCACAGAGAGCGCGGCTCCCTGGCGTAACTGCTCGCCTCTCGACGGCGTTGCCGATGACCACAGCGCATCGTTGCTCCGGCACAGCGCTTGGCATCGCTCACTGATAGCCGCATCCACTACGACGATTTGCAGCGGTATTTCTGTTTCTGACTCTGCCAGGCGCAATTGCAGAAGCAGCCGCTCAAGGCGGTCTTCGTCGTGCAGGCACGGAATGATCACGCTGATCCCCGATGAGCTCACGCTTGTCGTCCCTCAAGATTGCTCAGCGTCTTTAGCAGTCTCCGCCTCGCTGCTCGGGGGTCGTCAGCGAGCGCCTGGGCTGCAAGGGGCAGGTCTGCTTGTTCGTCGATATCGAACGACTCGCCGCAAAGCTCGACCGAATGACCGGCTCGATGGCACGCCTCCGCTAGTGCGTGCCCCAGCTCAGGCGTGCTCCAAGGCAGGGCAGCCAGATCCGGCCACGGAAGGTTCGACGCCATTAGCACCACCCCTCCGTCCCGCGCAGCTACAAGGACCGTATCGTGTGCCTCCAACGCAGTGTGTACGCGCCGATAGTCATCCGATGTGAGCGCCGGAGCGTCGCTTCCGATGTACAGGAGCCGCCGGTGGCCGCGGCCGCGCAAGCTGTGGTCCAGGTTGTTGATTCGTTCGCCCAGGTTGCCGGCAGTTTGCGCCAGACACAGAGCCTGCGGCGCCTGCTGTATGGCCCAGTCACAGGCATCGCTCTGATCGGGGGCAATGGCGACCGGCCCGGACCAGCTGCGCAGGTCTTCCAGTGCGCAATCCAGCAGATGCTCGGCGATATTCAAGGCTCGCTCGACGCCGATCTGGGCGGCCAGGCGCTGTTTGCCGTGGCCTAGGGCAGGTCGCTTGCAAATGAGGACCAGCGCTGCGTCGGTTGGAAGGGTTTGCTTTGTAGTCATCAAGCTGGCTCGTTGGGGACGTCGGATGCGGCACATCTCGGCGCTGCGGTTATATTCGGTTTGGAGAGGCCGCTCTGCCGATCGTTGCAGCGAGGCGTTGAGGGTGTCTTTGGATCTGCACTGTCGGGCATTCGATGCAAGGTCCAGCGGCTAGCCGTTGAGTCTCATCCGCTGCTTTACCTATACGAACAACAAAGTGACGGTGCCGTTTCTGTTTACGCGGACTTGAATCGCGCTTTGCCATGGTCATTACGAATTCGCGCTGCCGCCACGTCGCCAGCTATGAAACCGCGCCACCCAGCGCAGCGCCGTGGTCGGTGCATGGGAACGTTTCCATTCGCCTGCGACAGACTTGTTGGCTTCGGCCAGGGTCGGGTAGATGTGAATGGTGCCGAGAATCTTGTTCAGCCCCAGACCGTGCTTCATCGCCGAGACGTATTCGGTGATCAGATCGGCCGCATGCTCGCCGACGATGGTGGCACCCAGGATGTGATCCTTGCCTGGAACCGTCAGCACCTTGATATAGCCATGTGCGGCCTCGTCGGCGATGGCGCGATCAAGCTCATCGATGCTGAAGCGGGTGACTTCATAGCGGACACCCTGAGCCTTCGCCTCCCTTTCGTTGAGGCCGACATGAGCGACTTCCGGGTCGGTAAAGGTCGCCCAGGGAATCACGCGGTAGTCGACTTTGAAACGTTTGAACCCTCCGAAGAGCCCGTTCACCGCGCCATACCACGCCTGGTATGCGGAAACATGGGTGAACTGGAAGGGCCCAGTCACATCACCGACGGCGTAGATGTTGGGGAAGCGAGTAGCCAGGTAATCGTCGGTGGCGAGGGTTCCGTTATCCCGCACCTCCAATTTCAACTCCTCGACACCAAAACCCTTGATATTGGCGGTGCGGCCCAGCGCCAACAGCACTTGGTCAAACTCGATGACCACTTCGCCGTCGCTATCAAGACTGCGACAGACGAGCTGCCGCTGTCCCTCCATGAAGCGTTCAGCGTTGTGCCCCAGACGCACATCCACGCCGTCAGCACGCAAGCCCGCCAGTACTGCGGCGCTGGCATCGGCGTCCTCACGGGGTAGCAGGCGCTCGTTGCGCTGCACCAGCGTGACCTGGCAGCCGAGACGCTGAAAAGCCTGGGCCAACTCGCAACCGATTGGCCCGCCGCCGAGCACCAGGAGCCGTTTCGGCTGCTCGCGCAGCGTCCACACCGTATCCGAGGTGAGCGGCGCAACCTGCTCGATACCGGGGATGCTCGGCACCATTGGCCCCGCGCCAGTGGCGATGACGATTGCGCGGGTGGTGATTCGTTGGCCGTTGACTTCAACCGTCCACGGCGAAGTGATTCGCGCCTCGCCCTCGATCACCTCGACACCGAGCCCGGTGTACCGCTCGACTGAATCGTGCGGCTCGACCGTGGTAATCACGCGCTGAATGCGCGCCATGACCGCGGCAAAGTCCACTTCTGCGTCGATTGGCTTGAAGCCCAGCTGTTCGGCTTTCTTCAGATCGCTGGCCAGTCTCGCCGAACGGATCAGCGCCTTCGAAGGCACGCAGCCGGTATTCAGGCAATCGCCACCCATCTTGTGTTTTTCGATCAGGGTGACCTTGGCTTTTACGGCTGCGGCGATATAGGCGCTGACCAAGCCACCGGACCCCGCGCCGATGACCACCAGATTGCGGTCGAAATGACGAGGCTTATCCCAACCGGCGTACACCTCGCGCGCGTTGAACCCGTCCAGCGCTTTGCGCGACAGGACGGGCAACAGCCCCAACAGGACGAAGGCGCCGATCAGGCCCGGCGAGAGAATTCCGCCAAGCGATTCCAGCTGACCGAGCTCGCGTCCGGCATTTACGTAAACCAGGGTGCCGGGGAGCATCCCCAGCTGACTGACCCACCAGAATGTCCGGACGGGCAGTCGCGTAAGGCCCATCGCCAGATTGATCAGGAAGAAGGGAAAGACAGGCACCAGACGTAAGGCAAACAGGTAGCTGGCGCCTTCGCGCTCGATCCCCTGGTCGATTTTCGCGAGTCGCTGTTGGAAGCGTGTTTGTACCCAGTCGCGGAGGAGGTAGCGGCTGAGCAGCATCGCCAGAGACGCGCCCAGTGTCGACGCAAAGGAGGCCAGCAAGGTGCCGCCCAGCAGGCCGAACAGCGCGCCACCCACAAGCGTCATCAGCGCTGCGCCAGGCAGGGATAGCGCGGTAACCAGCACATAGACGATGAAGAACACGCTGCCAGCGACCCAGGGGTGAGCCTGCACCTGCGCATCAAGCGCTGCTTGCTGTGCCTTGAGGGCATCGAGATTGAGGTACTGGCCGATATCGAATACGAAGAAGCCTGCCAGCAGGACCAGAACCAAGGCTATCAAGGCCACTTTGCGGCTGTTCATCCTTGCGTCTCCGTTCATTGAGGCCTGGTCGGCTAGTCCAGCCGCTTGTTATTGCGCCTTACCTCTAATCGCTCAGGCTGCCACCGCAGCTCGAGCCTTGCCCGGCGGTGCAGGCGTAGCAATGGTCACGCGTGACGATGGCGTTGCCGTTGAGGCTCGTCGTCTGCAGCAGGTTGCGCAAGTGTGGTCGGTCGCGACCAATCAGCTCGGGCATGGCCATTGGCAGGTCGAGCATCTGGTTGAAGTCGCAGTCATACAAATAGCCCTGCCAATCCACGCTGATCAGACTGCGGCACATCACGGCGTCGAGATTCGCCGGCCGGTAGCTGTCGCGCAGCAGCTGCATGTAATCACCGAATTGGCCCTTGCTGATCAGGGTGCTGCCGAAACGGGCGATGGGCTGGTTGGTAATCGTCAGCAGGTGATTGAAACGAATGCCGAAGTCTTGCCCCAGGTGGCTCTTGTAGTCGGCCTCGAGCTGGTTCTGCGGGGGTGGCAGGCTGGGGCCTTGGGGGTTGTAGACCAGATTGAGGATGCGATCACCGCCCTCGGCTCCGTAGCCGAGACGGTTGAGTTTTCGTAGCCCGGCGATGCTGGCTTCGAACACGCCGTCGCCGCGTTGCTTGTCGACGTTTTCACGCGAGTAGCAGGGCAGGGAGGCGGTGATCTCAACGCCCTGGTCGGCAAGGAACTCAGCCAGATCTTCGTATCCCGGCTCGCTCAGGATGGTCAGGTTGCAGCGGTCGATCACCCGCAACCCCTCTCGTCGCGCATGGATGACGATCTCGCGAAAACGAGGGTGCATCTCCGGCGCGCCTCCGGTGAGGTCGAGCGTATGCACCGGGTGCGCGTCGATTACCTCATGCAAAAGGCTCAGGCTTTCATCGGTCATCGCCTCCGTGCGCGTCGGCCCGGCGTTCACATGGCAATGCAAACAGCGCTGATTGCAGCGGTAGGTCAGGTTGACCTGCAAGGCCTCCAGCGACCCACGACTGATTGGGGGAAACGCCAGGGCGTTGAGAAGAGGAAGCGTGGCATGCATGGCGATCGCTACTCTTGAAGTGGTGTCCATTGGAGCCGCGCCGCGGCCCAGCGTTACAGTTTTTTCTGTATGCGGACAGCGGATCGGCTTGCTCGGGTCGCTTCGGCGAACAGACTCTCGCGATCCGGACACCGAACAGCGTCTCCGGGTGGCACGAACCTATGTGCGAAAGGATGCCCTCAGATCAGGTAAAAATGCACGGGCGATGTATGTCAGAAGGTTATCTATGGCTTACCAGCCAATAGTCACCTAGCCGACCAGCAGCGCCTCAAGGCTATGCATCGCCTCTGCAAACGAGCTGTGTTCACCAACGAGAGCAATGTCAGCCAGCCGAAGCCGCTTCCGGGCGTGCTTCGGCTTACAAATGTCCCCGATGCGTCAGAGCGGCTTGCTGGCCAGGGGCTGCGTGGCCGGACCGTGAATGACTTCGCCGTCGGCCTGGAAGATCGAGCCGTGACACGGGCAGTCCCAGGTGCGGTCGGCGTTGTTCCAAGTCACGCTACAGCCCATATGCGTGCAGGCCGCGGAGACGCTATGCAGCGCGCCAGCATCGTCGCGCCATACCGCAATCTGTTCATCGCCGCGGGTGATCACGCCGCCTTCGCCCGGGCCGATGGCCTCCAGATCATCGACCTGCGACTGGCTCTCACCGCTCTGGTTGTAGTCGTCCGGCGACGGACGCTGGGGATCGAACAGCGTCTTCCATGGCCTGCGTCCGGTCACTATCTGGCGGGCGATGCCGAGCCCGGCGGCGGTGCCGTTGCTGATGCCCCAAGCGTTGAATCCGGTCGCGATGAACAGCCCGGGCGCCTGGTCGGGGTCCGCTTCGCCAACGTAGGCCATGCGGTCGGCCGTGTCGTAATCCTCGTTGCACCAGCGCCACACCGCTTCACCGACTGGCAGGTTGCTGCGCGCCCATTGCTCTAGATCGACAAAGCGCTTCGCCACGTCGCCGTCCTGTCCGGTGTTGAAGCGCGGTCCGAGCACGAGCAGCAGCGGGCCGTGTTCGTCGCGGCCCATGCGAATCGAATGAGTCGGCTCTTCGACGGCAATGAACATGCCGTCGAGGCTGGCGCCATCCTCTGGCCGGAAGGCGATGGCCACGTGACAGCGCGGTTGAGTGGGGCTGGCCATATCGATTGGCGTCTCCACCGGCAGGTGCGTGGCGATGATCACCTGGTCGGCCTGGATCGTGCCGCCGTCGAAACCTACCTGCCAGCGCTCGTTGCGCTCGAAGCTCTGGGCGCGGGTCTGCTGGTGGATCTGCCCACCGCGAGCCTGTACTGCCGCCGCGAGACCGACGAGGTAGCTGGTCGGGTTGAACTGTGCCTGATCGGGAAATTCCAGCGCACCGGTGGTCTCGAAGGGCAGAGGGGCACGGTCGAGTACACGCGCTGCAAACCCCAGACAGTGTGCCGCCTCGGCCTCGCACTCGATGGCTTCGCGGGCGTCGGCCGAACAGGCATAGGCGAAGGCGGATTGGCGCTGGTAGTCACAATCGATCTGCAGGCTCTCTACCCACTGACGAATGCGGCTCACGGCTTCGCGGTTGACGTCGGCGTAGCACTGCGCCAGCTCCTGGCCAAAGGTGTCGATCAGGTGTCGGTAGATGAGCGCGTGCTGGGTGGTGACCTTGGCGGTCGAGCGACCAGTGACCTGCCGGCCGACGTCGCGCGCTTCGAGCACCACGACTTTCTTGCCTGCCTCGCAAAGGGTCATGGCTGCGCTCAGCCCGACGATGCCGGCGCCGACCACGACGACGTCGCATTCGCTGTGGCCAGTCGCTGGCGGAAATTCGCAGTGGGGTGCGCTGGCAGTCCAGCAGCATTCAGGTTTTGCAGATAGCGCAGGCATGGTCGGGTCTCCTCGGCTGAGTCGCATGGGCTGTCGACATTTCGCCATCCGTCGCGGCGGCGCCGGCATGACGGGCGGAAAGATCGTCAGGCACTGGGCAGTAGAGCGACCCGGTTCGGGCGGGTTCCAGACCGCCCGGCAGGCAGCCGTTACTCTGCAGAGGAACAATCAGCGCGAAGGCCGATCCGAACTAGCTATGGACTGGACTCAAACAGTGGAGGGCAAGCCATGACCCAAGGCATCCTGGTTGGGGTGACGGTGGTATTCGTGGCGGTCACTCTCATTCAATACTGGAGCAACCCGAGCTGGTGGATACGCGGCTGGGATTTCCCCAAGTTGCAGATCGGTGCGTTGTTGCTGGTGCTGCTGCTGATTCAGCTCGTACTGCTGGATTTTTCCAACTACTGGAATCTGCTACTGCCACCCGCGACGCTCGGGTGCCTGGCCTACCAGTGGTGGTGGATACGCCCATACACGCCGTTGGTGCGCTGTGAGGCCGACTGGGCCGACCCGAACGACGACGGCCCGCGGATTCGTATTCTGTCTTCCAACGTGCTCACCCCGAACCGCCATGCCGACCGCCTGATCGCTCTGGTGAGACAGTATCGTCCGGATGTATTGGTCACCCTCGAGAGCGACCAATGGTGGGAGGACCAGCTGCAGGTCCTCAGCGACGACTACCCCTTTTCCATCCGCTGTCCGTTGGACAACCTCTACGGCATGCACGTGTTCTCGCGGTTGCCCTTGGAGAATGAGCGGTTGAGTTACCTGGTGCAGGACAGTATCCCCTCGATGCACGCCCGGCTGCGGGTCAATGACGAGCTGGGCGTGCGAATGCATTTCCTGCATCCGGCACCGCCGAGCCCGACCGAAAACGACGAGTCCACCGAACGTGACGTCGAACTGCTGATCGTCGGGCGCAGCGTCAAGCAGACCGATGAACCGGTGATCATCACTGGCGACCTGAACGACGTAGCCTGGTCGCCGACGACTCGACTGTTCCGCAAGATCAGCGGCCTGCTCGATCCGCGCATCGGTCGCGGCATGTTCAACACCTTTCATGCGCAGCACCGCTTACTGCGCTGGCCGCTGGATCACTTCTTTCACAGTGCTCACTTTCGCGTCGTGCGCATCAAGCGCCTGACGGATATCGGGTCGGATCACTTTCCAATGTTCATCGAGCTGCAATACGACCGCCGCCATGCGAGCGAACAGCACAGCCTGGACACCAACGCTGATGACCGGGCGCGCATGCAGAACAAAGTCGCACAGGAACCGGCCAGCAAGGACGATGTGCCGCATCCTTGAGCGGGCAGCGCGGGGAACACGCGGAGGCCCGTTGGCGTCAGGCGAGTGCGTATGCGCAGGAATGCCGCCCGGGGCGACAGTTACCCGGGCTACTGGTAGACATAGATATGCGCAGCGGCCAGATCCTCGTAGCCACGTGACGATAGGAGTCACATCACGCGGTGAAGTGGGTGCCTGAGGTCCGGCGTACACGGCGGGCAACATCTACCGGTCTGCACGCAGGCCGCACACGGTTAGGAGGCAACATGCAGCGTCGCGTCTTTCTTTCTACATTGGCTGCCGGCAGTGCACTGGCGCTGACTACACCGCCGCTGCTGGCGCAGACCACAGATGATCAGGTAGCGAGCCGTTCGCCCGATTCACTGCCACGCAACGAGGGCGATCACCCTCGCTATCGACCGCCACAACGCTTTGGCCTCGGGGGCGCCATCGCGCTGGGCGACATGCGGCGCCAGATCAGCGAGGAACAGGCGCGCGCCATTCTCAAGGCTGCCTGGGAGCAGGGCATCCGTTATTACGACACCTCGCCCTGGTACGGGCTGGGTCTGAGTGAGCGCCGGGTCGGCCAGTTACTTTACCCGCGCGATCGCGACGGCTACGTACTGTCATCCAAGACCGGGCGGCTGCTCGAACCCGATCCGGGCTATGACCATCCCGGTTGGCAGGGGGTGGACAACTTCCGTCCCGAATGGGATTTCTCAGCGTCCGCTACCCGTCGCTCCATCGAAGACAGCCTGCAGCGCCTGGGCGTGCCGCGCCTGGACATGGTGTTCATTCACGACCTGTCACCCGACCACATGGGTGAACAATGGCGCGAGCATTTCGAAGTGGCGCGCAAGGGTGCCATGCCTGAACTGGTGAAGATGCGGGAGGAGGGGCTGATCAAGGGCTGGGGGCTGGGCGTCAATACGCTCGAGCCACTGCTCGACGCGCTGGACGCTTCTGATCTGGATATCAGCTTGCTGGCCACTCAGTATTCGCTGCTGAAACATGAGGATGCGCTCACGCGCGCCTTTCCTGCTTGTGCGAAACGCAACGTCTCGCTGGTGCTCGGCGCGCCGCTCAACTCTGGCTACTTGGCCGGTGGCGAGTATTTCAATTACGACCGAGGTGCGCCGGCCGATATTGCCGACAAACGCGAGCGCTATCGGGCGCTGGCGCGCGAACACGGCGTCGACCTGCGCACCGCGGCGTTGCAGTTCTGCAATGCACCGGACGTTGTGGCAGCAGTAATAGCCGGGGCGAGCAGCCCCGAGCAGGTCCGAGAAAACGTTGCATCGATAGTTGATGCGCCTGTACCGGCTGCCTTCTGGGCGGCGGCCAAGGATCAGGGGTTACTGCATGCCGACGCGCCAATACCGCGCTAACCGACGTCCAATGCGAGGGCTGATTTGTCTTTTACTGATGGCCGAGCCGGCCGCATGAGCTGTCCGGACGGCTTCGGACGAGCACCCTACCTCCGGTCCGGCTCGGCGCACCGAACGTCGGTGGGCGGCGATACACCCATATCGAGCTTGAAGGCGCGTGTCGGCGCTCTGATCCAGGCCTCCACGCCCGGCCATTCTGGATTTCGTCTGCTGCTGTCCGGCGAGGATGCGTTCAATGCGCGCGCCGAAGCCATCACGCAGGCCACCGAGTCGCTCGACCTGCAGTCCTACATTACCCACGACGGCATCAGCACACGCCTGTTGCTTGGCGAGCTGCTACAGGCGGCCAACCGCGGCGTGCATATCCGGCTGTTGCTCGATGACTTTGCCAGCGATGCGCGCGATCACCACATTCTGCTCAGCGCCGCCCATCCCAACATCGAGATGAAAGTGTTCAACCCGCCGAAAAAGGGGCGCAAACGAGCCATTACTCGGCCCCTGGGTCGTCTTCTTGAGCTCCCTCATCAACATCGGCGGATGCATAACAAGCTGCTGCTGGCTGATCGCAATCTGGTCGTCATGGGCGGGCGAAACCTCGGCGATGAGTACTACGATGTCGACGCTGATCGCAATTTCGTCGACATCGACCTGCTGTGTGTCGGTGCCGTAGCCAGCGATCTGTCCGGCAGTTTCGAGGAGTACTGGCAACATTCACTGGCCGTACCCATCGATCAATGCCTGCGTAAATCCATCAGGCGGTTCGGACGAAGGCAGCAACCTCGGCCCCTGGCGCAGGAAATTGATGATGCCTGTAACAAGGACGCGGACCATTGCGCGCAGCTGACCGCTTACCGTCAAGCGCCACAGCTCGGCACATGGCTGGATCAATTGGTCTGGGCGAAGGGCACAGCGCTGTGGGATCCGCCCGGCAAGCTTGCGACGGCCACGGTGCCCGACGAGGACGAGATGATGACTGCACCGCTGCTGCCAGTGGCGCAGGCCGTTCGCCGAGAGCTGGTGATGGTGTCCGCTTACTTTGTGCCCACCCGAGCGGGGCTGGAGTATCTAAGCGATTGTGCAGGTAGGGGCGTGTCGGTCCGGGTACTGACCAATTCGCTGGAGGCGACGGACGTTCCACTGGTACACGGTGGCTACCAGCCCTATCGCGCGGCTCTGTTGCGCGCCGGCGTAAGGCTGTTCGAGATGCGGAAAAAACCGGCAACGCACTCGCGCTATAGGCTCGCCGACACGCCGGTGAGTCTGCATAGCAAAGCGGCCGTGTTCGATGGTCGGCAAGTATTCATCGGCCCACTGAACCTGGACCCACGCTCGGTACTGTGGAATTCCGAGGTAGGCGTTCTGATCGACAGCCCGACGTTGGCCAATGCTGTGCGACAGCTGGTGGCTGAGGGGCAATCCGGAACCGTGAGCTACGAAGTCGAACTCGGCGATTGTAGTCAGCGCGCCGGGCTTGTCTGGAACTACGAGGATGACCAAGGCCGGGCGCTCAGGCTCAAACGTGAACCGGCCAATCCATGGCGTCGCTTCAATGCCTGGCTGGCGCGCTTTTTAAAGATCGAGCCCTATCTGTAGTTCAAGCCGCACTCGGGAGAATCCAGCTCTCGGCAGAGCATATGCGTCTCCTGGCTGACCGGAGACGTGATGCGCCGTAGGGAAGTAAACAACCAGTGAATGCGCACCGATTATGTCGTTGCTAGTACTATTCAAAGATGAAGAACCGCTTCGTTTTATTGATCTACATTACGTTTTTGTCAGTTAGCTTAATTGCCAGCAACTAACCTCCACGCTGTTATGTCTACGCCTTAAGCAAAGCCACTCACTCAATGGAGGTAATGAGTTATATGGAAAACTCCAGAGGCTCCTTTACCAAAGGCATAGCGGCAGGCGTGGTGTTAGCTGCTTTATCTGCCTTGTTGCTCATGTTGTTCGTGGCCTATACCGGCTCATACAACATCGCCGCTTCCCAGGATCATTCACCCTTCGTTCGCTGGTTGTTCTCCACCACCATGAGTAACTCAGTGGCGGCCAGGGCCGATGAGTTGGAGGTGCCTGAAGAATTTTCCGAAGCGCAGGTCGAGGCCGGAGCAGAGCACTACAAGGCAATGTGCGAACACTGCCACGCGGGCCCAGGCGTCAAACGAGCCGAGTGGGCCACGGGCTTGCTGCCGCAACCGCCGCACCTGGTCGAGGAGGCCGCACATTGGCAGCCAAACGAGGTGTTCTGGCTGGTCAAGCATGGCGTTCGTATGTCGGCCATGCCGGCTTTCGGCGAAACGCATGAGGATGCCGAGCTCTGGGATATTGCCGCTTTTGTAAAGCGACTACCCGGTATGACCAGCAGCGAGTATGCCGCACTGGGTCAGCAAACCGGCACGCATAAGCACTAATAAAAGGAAACGAGATAATGCAAATGTCCTATTGGCGCTTTGCCGCCATGATCGCAACTTCCACCGTCGTGATGTTCGGCCTGATGTACCTGAACACTTATGCCTTCGAGCATATTTTCTGGAGCGAAACCCGGGCATGGATGGCGCTTCTGATGGGCGCCGTTATGGCGGTGATCATGCTGAGCTTTATGCTCAATATGTATCAGAAGAAGGGCGTCAATATCGCCATATATATTGGCAGCATTGTTGTATTCGCCTTGACGCTCTGGGTAATTAGAAGCCAGTCCACGGTAGGCGATACGGACTATATGAAGGCGATGATTCCCCACCATTCGATTGCAATCATGACCAGCGAGCGCGCACAGATTACCGATCCGCGCGTGCGCAAACTGGCTGATGAAATCATTGCGGCGCAGCGTCGCGAAATATCCGAAATGAAATACCTGATCAACGAACTCGAGAGGGTCGACTGATGCAACTTCATATGCACCGGAGCGGCTCTAGTTCGCTCGCCTGGAAATTGCTCACGCCGCTTGCCGCACTGTTGCTGACCGCCTGTGGCGACCCTGCGCCTGGGGAAGGTGTTAAAAAGCCGCTGATGAGCGGACCGACACCAGAGGTTGTCAGTGCGCGCGAAGCGGTGGGCACGCCTGACATTCCGACGATTGATCCGCAGACGCTCGACGCAGCCGAAATCGACAAGGTGCTGGGCGCAGGGCCGCGCTGCATTTTTGCCTACACCGCCGAAAGCGCGCCTGTTGTCGCTCTTGAGTTGACGGGTGACAAAGCTGGCCAAGGCGTGATGAAGGTTCATGGCCTGTTGGTGAAACTCGCGGCGCAGCGTGCCGAGGCCGGTGGTTTCGCGCTGAGCACTGATGGCATGTCGGTCAGTATCAAACCCGCTGAGATAGCGGGCGACCCTATGCCAGCCAAACTCACGGAAGCCGATATGGTATTCGAGCTGGAGCAGGGGCTACGGGTTGGCTACCGCGGCTGGTATCGCTGCACCACGCCGTGATTCCTGCGCGATAAGCAGCGATCCGCGCCATTGCCATCCCATGAGGGTCGCTTGGCCCTCGACCGATCCGTGCAGGAGAAGAGCATGCTTCGCCACCTTGTGTTCGATGTAAACGAGACGTTGCTGGACGTTGCCGCGCTTGATCCGCTTTTTGCGCGCCTTTTCGGTGATGCTAGTAGCCGTGTCGAATGGTTCCTGACCTTGCAGGAGGGCTGGATGACCGCGACCATCATTGGCCGCTTTCAGCCCTTCGCTGATCTGGCTAAGGCCGCATTGGTCGTGGTCGGGCGCCGACACGGGGTCGAGGTGAGCGAAGCGCATTGTCAGGAGCTGGTAGAGGGCATCAAGCGGCTGCCGGCCCACCCGGATGTGCGCCCCTCGCTGGAACAGCTGCGCGACGCGGGATTTCACCTGACCGCCCTGAGCAACGGCAGCCTGCAGGCGCTACGGCAGCAGCTGGAGACGGCGGGGCTGGGCAAGAGCTTTGACGCTGTTCTGTCGGTCGAGGAAACACAGCGTTACAAGCCGGCAGCGGAGCCGTATCGAATGACTGCCGAGCGCCACGGTATAGCGCTGGGAGAAATGATGATGGTCGCGGCCCATGCCTGGGACATCACCGGCGCGGCGGCAGCAGGTTGCCGGACCGCGTTCATCGCGCGTCCGGGCAAAGTGCTCAATCCGGCCGGAAGCCAGCCGGATCTGATCGGTGATGATCTGCAGGATTTCGCCGCGAAGCTGCTGGCCGGGCGTCAGGCTTAACGGGAGATAGCACTCGGTTTTATTGCTCCGTCTTCTTGCCGCTAAAGGCGGTGATCGGCTTTTCCGCTTCCTTGTCCAGACCGCTGGCAAAGGTCTTCAGCCCCTCGATGATGGGCATCAGCGCAGCCCATAGTTCGTCGTCGTACAGCATCTTGTAGGCGCCGGTCACCCCCGGCGCTTCGTCGTGCTTGTCGTCCGGCTGGTACCGGCCAACGGCTGCAAAGGCGGACTGGAAAGCGAACACGGTCTTGTAGAACTGCGCGGGCTCGATGCGGGACAGCGCCATGCCGAGGATCGACAGGTTCTGCATGGCGTTGAGCGAGCCTTCCTTGCTCATGCCGTCCACCAGCACCTTGAGCAGTTGTTGCTGCGAGCCGGCCAGATCATTGGCGAAGCGCAGGATGCCGCCTTGATGCAGGGTTTCCAGCAAGGTATCCAGTTCTTCGCGGGCAGTCGGCTCGGTCGGGGTCGGTTTGACGTCGTAATTCAATCGTTGGGCCATCAGAATCTCTCCGGGTGCGTGGCTTGGGCGGGCGGTTCGACGTAGTCCTCGCGATACCACTTCACCTCGACGGGCACGCCTTCGTTCGGTGTGCGATGGGCGTTGCGGAAGTTGTTCGACGGCAGCGGCGGCTCGCCTTTCTCTGGCAGTACTTCCAGCTTGACCGCGGTTTCCTTGTAAGCCGGCGTGTTCACATCCGGGTCGTGATGTTCGCCGGTGAGCAGGTTCAACCCGGGTTTGCCCTGGTGGATGGGCATGAACAGCGTGTTGCCGGCGACCCTGTCAGTCACCGTGGCGCGCACTTCTACCGAACCGCGCCGCGAGGTCACGCGTACCCAGGTGCCGTCCTCGATGCCGCGCTCGGCGGCCAGCTCCGGGCTGACTTCGACGAACCAGTTCGGCGCCTGCGACCAGATGCGTGGCCCGCGCCCGGTCTGATTGGTGCTCTGGAACTGCTCGAGCATGCGGCCGTTGTCGAGCATGATGTCGTACTCGCTGTCGGCCGCTTCGGCGGGCGCCTTCCATTCCAGCGGGAAGAGCACGGCCTTGCCGTCATCGGTGTGGAACCGCTCGGTGTAGAGCAGCGGTGTGGTGCTGCCGTCGCTTTGCATCGGCCAGAACAACGATTGCCAGCCTTCCAGCCGCTCATAGCTGACGCCTTGGAACATGGTGGTGATGCTCGCCGCCTCATCCATGATCTGGCTCGGGTGGGTGTAGCCCCAGTCATAGCCCATGCGCTTGGCGAGGTCGGTGAGGATTTGCCAATCGGGACGGCTGTCGCCGAGTGGCGGCAGCACCTGGTAGAAGCGCTGAATGCGCCGCTCGGTATTGGTGAAGGTGCCGTCCTTCTCCACCGAGGGAGAGGCCGGCAGCACCACGTCGGCGAACTCGGCGGTGCGGCTCATGAAGATGTCCTGCACCACCATGAAATCCAGGCTTTCGAAGCCGCTGTGCACGCTAGTGCTGTCAGCGTCGGAGAATGCGGTTTCCTCGCCGATGATGAACATCGCCTTGACCGAGCCTTCATCAGCGCCCTTGACCATGGTGAAGTTGTCGTTGCCTTTTTCCAGCGACAGTTTCTCCTTGGGCACGCCCCAGGCCTTTGCCCACTTGTCGCGGTTCTTTTCCTCGGTGACCTTTTCGTAGCCGGGGTACATGTTTTTCAGGCAACCGAAGTCGCTGGCGCCCTGAACGTTGTTATGCCCGCGCATTGGATAGCCGCCGGTGCCGGGCCGGCCGTAATTGCCGGTAACCAGCAAGAGGTTCGACAGCGCCGTGCTGGTGTCCGAACCGTGACTGTGCTGCGTGATGCCCATGGCCCAGAGCAGGCAGACGCTTTTCGCCTGACCAATCAGCTCGGCGGCTTCGATCAGTTTTTCTTTCTCGATACCGGTGATCTGTGCAGCGAAGTCCATGGTGAAGGGCTCAAGCGACTGCTTGTATTCCTCGATCTGATTGACCCGTGCATCGAGGAACTCCTGGTCGGCATAGCCATGCTCGAACATGTAGCGCGACAGCGCTGATGCCCAGACCATGTCGGTGCTGGCGTTGGGACGCAGGTGTATATCGGCGCGCTCGGCCATCTCGTGTTTGCGCGGGTCAAACACCACCCACTTCTGGCCCCGGTGTTTTTTTTGCGCCTTCAGCTTGGAGGCAATCACCGGATGGTTTTCGGACAGGTTGCTGCCGACCATGACGATCAGGTCGGCCTTCTCCATATCCTCGATAGTGCCGGCATCCCCGCCATAGCCGACCGTGCGGAACAGGCCTTTGGTAGCCGGGTTCTGACAGTAGCGCGAGGAGTTGTCGACGCTGTTGGTGCCGATGATCGCGCGGGCGATCTTCTGTGTGAGGTAGGCCTCTTCGTTACTGGCCTTGCTCGATCCGATGAAGCCGATGGCGTCCGGTCCGTGGTTATCGCGGATCTGCAGCAGACGATGGGCGACCAGATCGAGCGCCTCATCCCAGCTGGCCTCACGAAATTTGCCGTTGTCGCGGATCAGCGGGGTGGTCAGACGCTTCGGGTCGTTGACGAAATCCCAGGCGAACTTGCCCTTGATGCAGGTGGAGATGCCGTTCGCTGGCGCATCGACCACCGGTTGGACCTTGAGAATATGCCGGTCGCGCGTCCACATCTCGAACGAGCAGCCCACACCGCAATAGGTGCACACGGTTTTGGTGCGTTTGATCTCCGGCTGGCGCCAATGCATGTCCAGCTTCGAGATGGCGGTGATCGGCCGCGCGCCGATGGTTTCCTCGAGCTTCTTGACCATGTCGATCATCGGCCGCTTCACATCCTGCGGCAGCGCCGTGAAGGGACCGGCGTCGGGCTGCATGGTCTTTTCCAGCAGCGCGTTGCACGGACATACGGTGACGCAGTGGCCGCAGCTTACGCAGCTGGATTCGTCGATCGGCTTGCCGCCATCCCACAGCACGCGCGGATGTTCCATGTTGAAGTCGATGGACAGCGTCTCGTTGACCTCGACGTTCTGGCAGGCCTCGACACAGCGGCCGCAGAGGATGCACTGGTCGGGATCGTAGGTGTAGAAGGGGTTGGAATGATCCTTGTCGTAAGGCTTGCGTTTGAATTCGTAGCGCTGGATCGGCGGATTGATCTGCGCATAGGTGTTGTGCAACGTGCAGTCGCCGGTGTTGTGCTCGCACAGCGTGCAGTACAGCTCGTGCTTGGCCACCAGCCGATCCATGCCTTCCTCGCGCGCGGCCTTGGCCTCGGGTATCTGGCTGGTGACTTCGAGCCCGTCGTGCGCTTTCAGCGTACAGCCGCGCACCAGTTCGCCATCGACCTGAACCCAGCAGACGTCGCAGGTTTGTGGCGACCCCAGCGCGCGGTGATAACAGACGTGGGGAAGGTCAATGTCATGGCTGGCTAGAAAATCGATCAGCGGGGTGTCGGCATCGCCGTTGAGTGGCTTGCCGTCGAAATGGATCGTGCAGTTGCTCATCAGGCCTCCGTTTTTTGTTGTCGGATGGGTGCGGATGGCATCCTGGCCTGGCGCCGGCACGGCCCGGCGGCTCCTGCGAATCCCAGCGCTCTAGCGCAAAGCTAGAGCGCTGGTTCCGGAAATGATTGTTCATAGCTGACTGACCGCCCTGCGCAAACGTTCCCTTCTGATCTATGGGGTCTCCATGGCCTTTGGCACCTGGATCGCCGCTTCGATTGAACTCATGCGCCAGCGGGCGGCCAGAAACATACAGTCACATACGGATACAGTCAGGACGCGCCTTACCGGATGGCCCAGCTTTTCCCCCGCACCGCCGACATGTGGTTACGTCTGGTATTGCTCCTTTTGTCATTGGGGCTTGTCGGGGTTTTCGTCGCGTTCGTCATCCTGTCGCGCTCGTCCTATGTCACCGACCAGGGTTTCACGGTCAACCAGCCGGTGCCTTTCAGCCATGAGCATCACGCCGGTGCGCTGCAGATCGACTGTCGCTACTGCCACGACAATGTCGAGACCAGCCCGGTGGCGGGCTTGCCGCCAACTCACACCTGCATGAGCTGTCATTCGCAGATCTGGACCGGTGCGGAAATGCTCGCACCGGTTCGCCAGAGCTTCGTTGAAGGCGAGCCGTTGCGCTGGAATCGGGTGACCGAACTGCCGGATTACGTGTTTTTCCACCACGGTGTGCACGTCAACGCCGGCGTGGGTTGCGCCGAATGCCATGGGCAGGTCGACCGCATGCCGCTGATGAGCAAGGCGGAGCCGTTCACCATGAGCTGGTGTCTCGATTGTCATCAGGACCCTGCGCCGCGCCTGCGCCCACGGGACGCGGTGACCGACATGAACTGGCAATACAAGGGCGACCGCCGGGAGCTCGGCGAGGCGCTGATGCGCCAGTACCACATCGGCGACGGCAATCTGACCCATTGCTACACATGCCATAGGTAGGCCATGCAGATTCGAGACGAAACAGACCCACAGCACCCTGCGCCCCTCGACTGGACAGCGATTCGCGTGCGTCTGGAAGGCGAGCGCGGGGCAGGGTACTGGCGCAGCCTCGAACAACTGGCCGACGAACCGGCGTTTGCCGAATTCGTCGAGGCGGAGTTTCCGTCGATCGCGCCGCAGATGGACCGTCGACGCTTCCTGCAGGTGATGGGCGCGTCCATGGCCATGGCCGGACTCGCTGGCTGCAGTGAACCGGAAAAGGGCGTGCCTTATGTGGTGCAGCCGGAAAAGGTCATCCCCGGCGAGGCGCAGTGGTATGCCACCACGGTGACCTTTGCCGGCTACGCCCAGCCGGTACTGGGCCGCACCCATGTTGGGCGTCCAACCAAGCTGGAGGGCAACCCCGATCACCCGCTCAGCCAGGGAGCCAGCACGGCGATCATTCAGGCGGCGATTCTCCAGCTGTACGACCCCGACCGCTCGCAGGCACCACGTTTCAAAGGCGTGGATACCAGCTGGGACAGCTTCCAGCTCGATGCCAGCCGCCTGGCTGAACGGCTTGATCAACAGCGTGGTCGCGGGCTGCACCTGTTGTTTGGCGCCAGCAGCTCACCGACGTTGCGCCGTCAGCTAGAAGAATTGCTGCAGCGCTGGCCCGAGGCTCAGCTGTATCGACACGAACCTTTCGAGGGTGATCACTATCAGGCTACTGAGCGCGCCTTCGGCCGTGCCGTCGAGACGCACTACCGCTTCGAGGCCGCCGAATGGGTGTTGAGTTTCGAACACGACTGGCTCGGTGCTGGGCCCCGCGAACTGCCGCATGCGCTCGGCTGGGGCGAACGCAAGCGGCGAGCAGCGAAGGGCGACGGCGATGCACGTTTGCTGGTCGTCGAATCAGTGCCGACGCTGACCGGGGCCAAGGCCAGCGAGCGCCAGCGAATCGAGCCGGAGACGTTGCAAGCCTGTTTGCAGGCGTTGGCAGCCGCGCTGGGTGAGGGCGAAGGTCCGAAGCAACCGCTGCCGGCCGAGCGTCAGCGCTGGATCGAGGCGGTTGCCCGCGAACTCAAAGCCCGCGCCGGACGCTGCCTGATCACTGCTGGTGAGCGCACACCGGTGGCGGTCCAGGCAGCTGTGCACCGGCTCAATCAGCGGCTGGGTAATGTCGGAAGCACGCTGACCTACAGCGAGCCGGTGGTCTGGCTCGAAGCGGCGGGGCAGCGTCTGGGCGATCTTCCGCAACTGGTCGGGGCGATTCGCGGCGACCAGGTCGAAGCGCTGCTGATGCTTGAATGCAACCCCGTGGACACCGCACCGGCGGATCTGGAACTGGAAGCAGTGCTTGATCAGGTTCCGCTGCGCATTCATGCCGGGCTCTACTACGACGAGACGGCCGCTTACTGCCACTGGCATCTGCCGTTGACCCACAACCTCGACGGCTGGAACGACGCCCGCGCCGCCGATGGTAGTGTCTGTCTTGGCCAGCCGTTGGTGCGCACCTTCTACAGCAGCCGCACGCTTTCCGAGGTATTGGCGCTGTTGCAGGGGGACCTCACCCCCGATGGTCGCGCCGAACTGCGTAAGACCTGGCAGGCGCTCGATGAAAACGCCTGGCGGCAGGCGCTGGAACTTGGCTTTATCGCCGACACCGCGCTACCTCCGTTGACCATCGAGGCGGCGCCCGTCACCTGGGAAGCAGAGCCCGCTCCGGTGGAAGGGCTGACACTGCGCTTTCTGCCCGACCCCAGCGTATGGGATGGACGCCTGGCAAACCTCGGCTGGCTGCAGGAACTGCCCAAGCCGATCACCAAACTTACCTGGGACAACGTCATCGGCGTGGCACCGAAGCTGGCCGAAGCCTATGGGCTGGCGAACGGTGACATGGTGCGCGTCACGCTAGAACGCCGCGTGGTGATTGGCCCGGTTTGGATCATGCCTGGCCACGCCGAGCACACCCTCAGCCTTTATGCCGGTTATGGCCGCACCCGCGCCGGGCGCGTGGCGGATCGTCTGGGCTATGACCTGGCGCCGTTGCGCACAGCTGTTGATCCCTGGCTGCGTCGCGGCGCCATGCTGGAGAAGACCGGTGAGTTCATGCCGTTGGCTACCACGCAGTCGCACCATATTCCGCAAGGAAAGGAAGCGATCAAGAGCGAACCGCGCGATGAGGCCTATCGCAAGGTGGCGACAGAGCCGCTGTACCTCTTCGAGCAAGCGAAGACGCTCTACCCGCCGACGCCTCCGCAAGAGCCGGTGTGGGGTATGACCATCGACCTGGATCAGTGCATCGGATGCAACGCCTGCGTTGTCGCCTGCCAGGCGGAGAACAATATTCCCGTAGTTGGCAAAGAGCAGGTCGCCGTGGGCCGCAACATGCACTGGCTGCGGGTCGACCACTATTTCAAGGGCGATCCTGACGAGCCCGAGTCCTCGGCGTTCCAACCGGTGCCCTGCATGCAGTGCGAACAGGCGCCGTGCGAGGTCGGGTGCCCAGTCAACGCCACCGTACACGGGCCGGACGGTCTCAATGAGCAGATCTACAACCGCTGCATCGGCACCCGCACGTGCGCGTCTTACTGCCCGTACAAGGTGCGCCGCTTCAACTGGTTCGACTGGACAGGCGACGATGAGCCCTCGATCCGGCATCAGCGCAATCCCAACGTCACGGTGCGCTCGCGCGGTGTAATGGAGAAGTGCACCTACTGCATCCAGCGCATCAGCGAAGCGCGCATCGCTGCCCGTATCGAGAATCGCCCGGTGGCCGACGGCGAGGTGCAGACCGCTTGCCAGCAGAGCTGCCCGACCCAGGCTATCGTGTTCGGTGATCTGTCTGATCCCGGCGCGCGCGTGCGTGAAGGGCGCGATACCCAGCGTCACTATGCACTGCTGGAGGAACTGGGCACGCGGCCGAAGACGACTTATCTGGGCGTGGTCGATCTGCCCAAGATCGTCGAGGACGAGTCATGAGCGGCGCTGAAGCCCGCCCCGGGTATATAGGTGCCGATACGCCGCACTTCCTGCCCAGGCAGATGCCGCTCGGTGAAGTGTCGGACCGGGTGCTGACCGTCCCGGTCGACTTTGCTCGTTATCGCCGCGCCTGGTGGGCACTGTTCATCTTCGGCTGCCTGCTGCTGGGACTGTTCATCGCCTCGGCGGTCGTGGTGGTCTGGAAGGGTGTCGGCGTGTTCGGCAACAACGACCCGGTGTTTTGGGGATTTCCCATCCTCAACTACATGTGGTGGCTGGGCATCGGTCATGCCGGAACCTTCATTTCGGCCATGTTGCTGCTGCTCAACCGGCCGTGGCGCAACTCGCTCAACCGCATGGCTGAGCTGATGACACTGATGGCGGTGGTGTGCGCCGGTATTTACCCGATCCTGCACCTGGGGCGGCCCTGGCTGTTCTACTGGAGTGCCCCGTACCCGAACACCATGGAGCTGTGGCCGCAGTTCAAGAGCCCGACGTCGTGGGACTTCTTTGCCGTGCTTGGCTACCTGTTCGTGTCGTTGATGTTCATCTACATCGGCGCGATACCGGATTTCGCCTCGGCCCGAGATCACGCCCGCAAACGGCGTTACAAGATTTTCTACGGTCTGCTGGCACTCGGCTGGCGGGGCGCTTCTTCGCACTGGGCGCACTGGCGGCGGGCCTATCGTTTCATTGCGCTGCTGGCGATTCCGCTGGTGTTTGCGGTGTCCAGCGGCTACTCGTTCCTGCTCGATCTGTCACCGGAAACCGGCTGGCACTCGACGGTGTTTCCTCCGTATTTCGTCGCTGGCGCAATCTTCTCCGGCTTTGCCCTGGTGATCATCATTGCGCTGGGGCTGCGCCGTTTCTTCGGCTGGCAGTTGCTGATCACGGTCAAGCATCTGGACGTGCTCGGCGTATTGCTGCTCGCCAGCGGCTGGATGACTGCTTACGGCTATTTTGCCGACACTTTCATCGCCTTCTATTCGGGCAAGGAACACGAGATCACCATGGCCATGGCGCGGCTAACCGG
>TARA_R100000541_G_scaffold3004_6_pt1 | contig 29520 bp, 24 predicted proteins | sample TARA_R100000541 | Tara Oceans TARA_R100000541 (sample SAMEA2621416) | marine metagenome | biome: marine biome (ENVO:00000447); feature: surface water layer (ENVO:00002042); material: "saline water (ENVO:00002010), including plankton (ENVO:xxxxxxxx)" | depth 5 m | reverse complement strand
CCGCCACTGGCTTGCGCGCCTGGATGAAGGATTCGATCAGGGCGATGGAGGTCGCGTTGCCGGTCAGATCCCACAGCGGGCCATGGCCACCGGGGTAGAACACCGTATCGAAGTCCGCTGCCGATACCTCGTCCAGCTTGTGGGTGTTGGCCAGCAGCGCCTGGGATTCGGCATCGTTCTTGAAACGCTTGGTCATCTCGGTCTGAGCATCCAGCGCATCACTTTTCGGATCCAGCGGCGGCTGGCCACCCTTGGGTGAGGCCAATACGATCTCGGCGCCGGCATCCTTGAACACGTAGTAAGGGGCGGCGAATTCTTCGAGCCAGAAGCCGGTCGGCTTGCCGGTGTCGCCGAGCTTGTCGTGGGATGTGAGGACGATGAGGATTTTCATGAGGGTCTCCTGTGGTCGGGTGGCCCGGGATTGGCGGGGCCTTGGTTTATCTGGACCGTGGGAGGGGGGAATCGGTCAATTGGCATTAGCGGCGGCCAAAGCCGTGAAGCCTGATGCCTCGTTGCTTTTCGTAAGAGCGAGGGAGACGTCGAGTCCTTGCTCGCGAAGATTTTTAGCTTGTGCATGCGGCCTATTACGGAGTTGGCCGAGGCATTGGTTTCGACCTGCTGGGCGACTCACTTTTTTCAATTGCCAAAAAAGTAAGCAAAAACGCTTGCCCCTGCATCCGGCCCCGGCTTCGCCGGGGTTCCTTCACTCCGGTGACGCTCCGGGGGCACGCCGCGAAGGGCCATCCATGGCCCATCGCGGCTCTCGCGGCATCCTTGCCGCTCAACCCCCTCCGCGCCACCTGCGCTCAGCCTCCTGAAAGGGGCGTTTAGCGGCGTCTGTGAGTTGGTTCGTCAGCAGAGAAGCAAGGTGCCCAGCCCTAGTAGGACGGGGCATCCCATCAAGCATGGGCGATGGGCCTCGCCCATGCTACGGCGCAGCGCAACTAAGTTGGACGTGTAATCAGTACCGCTTACGGCCAAGGGCGATTGGCAGGCTTCGAGTACCAACTACAAGCCTTCATTCGTCAACCGCTTCGCCGCACGGTCTGCCCCGGCACTCAGGATTACCCATGAGCTCGGATCGCTTGCGCCGGTGAGAGTCATCAGGACTACGCCTGTGGCACTTTTGTAGACGCAAAACTCTCAGACGACGCTAAACGCCCCTTTCAGGAGGCCGAATGGAATCGCTGCGCAGAGGGGCGAGCGGCATGGATGCCGCGAGAGCCGTGAAGGGCCATGGATGGCCCTTGCGCGGCGACCCTTCGGAGCAGCGATGGACTGAGGGAAGTCGAGCGCAGCGAGACCCGGATGCAGGGGCAAGACTTTTTGGTTCCTTTTGGGGCGACTGCCAAAAGGGACTCGCCCAGCAGGGCGAAACCAATGCCTGAAACAACCCGGCCAACGGGATGACCACTCCTTATTCCAAGCCCCCACGGCAACGCAAACTCGTCAAAACAAAAAGGGCGCCGAAGCGCCCTTATTTTCATCAACCCCGGATCAAATCCGAAAACTCCCCACCAGCTGCTTCAACCGCGCCGCCTGCTGTTCCAGATCACCACAGGCACGCAAGGTGGACTGGAGGTTCTCCACACCCTCCTGGTTCAGCGTGTTTATCTCGGTGATATCCATATTCAACGACTCGATCACCGAGGTCTGCTCCTCGGTCGCGGTGGCCACCGACTGGTTCATCGCGTCGATCTCACCGATGCTGAGTGTCACGCTGCCCAGGCGCTCACCGGCCTGGTTGGCGATGCCGACGCTGGCCTCGCTCTGGCGCTGACTCTCGGTCATGGTGCTCACCGAATCGCGGGCACCAACCTGCAGCTTCTCGATCATGCCGTGAATCTCCTGCGCCGAGGTCTGGGTGCGATGCGCGAGGCTGCGCACTTCGTCTGCAACAACCGCAAAACCACGTCCGGCTTCACCGGCGCGCGCCGCTTCGATGGCGGCGTTGAGCGCCAGCAGGTTGGTCTGTTCGGAGATTCCCTTGATCACGTCGAGAATCTGCCCGATTCCCACGGTCTGCGTGTTCAATTGCTCGATCTGTTGGCAGGAGGCACTGATATTGCTCGACAGCTGCTTCATCGCCTCGATGTTGCGCTCGACCACCTTGCGCCCATCTTCAGCCTGATGGCTCGCGCCGCTGGCCTGCTGCGAAGCGTCGGCCGCGTTGCGGGCGATCTCCTGCGCGGCGGCGCCGAGCTCATTGATCGCGGCCGCAACGCTGTTGGTGCGGCTGGCCTGTTCGTCGGAGTTGATCATCGACGAGTTGGAGGCGGCCAGTACACGTTGCGCCACTTCATTGACCTGCTCGGTAGCCGAGGCCACGTCGCGAATCGAGCCGTGGATACGCTCGACGAAGCGGTTGAAGGCCAGCGCCAGCGTGCCGAACTCGTCCTGCGATTGCACGGTCAGGCGGCGAGTCAGGTCGCCCTCGCCTTCCGCAATGTTGCTCATCGCGCGGCCCATGTCGGTCAGCGGCCGCATCAACACGCGGATCAGCATGCCCAGCAGCACCATGATGAACACCACAGCGATGACAGTAGCGACGATCGCCGAGGTACGGAAACTCGACAGCGCCGCGTAGGCCTTTTCCTTTTCCACGGAAATGCCGACGTACCAAGTCACCGAGGGCAGTCCCGGAACGGGGCTGAAGCTAAGGATGCGTGCCTGGCCGTCGAGCTCGGATTCGCTGAGATCGCCGGTTACCGAAGGTGTGTTCTGCGGATACAGCTCAGCCAGCGTTTTCATCACTTTGCTTTTGTCCGGGTGGACCAGCACCTTGCCGTCACCGCTGACCAGAAACGCGTACCCCATGCCGTCGAAGTTCAGCGCGTTGATGATGTCGACCAGCGCCTTTAAACCCAGGTCGCCGCCCACCACGCCAACCGTCTGGCTGCCGCTGCGCGCGGGGGTGGCGATCGTGATGATCAGCTCGCCGGTGGCCGCGTCGACATAGGGTTCAGTAAGGGTCGTTCCGCCAGCAGCCACCGCATCCTTGTACCAGGGGCGGGTGCGCGGATCGTACCCGGCGGGCATTTCATCTTCCGGACGCATGGTGAAGCGGCCGCTCTGCTCGCCCAGATAGGTAAAGCCGAAGGTTGAGGCGAATGCCTTCTGTTCGAGCAGTGCAACCACGCGCTGATCGGAGCTGTCGTTGGCGATGGACTGCGCAGCGCTTTCCACCAACAGGATCCGACCGGACAGCCAGTTCTGAATGTTGTGAGCGGTGACTTCACCCATCTCATCCAGATAGCTATCGAGATTGTCTCGGATGGCGTTGCGCTGAAGGTAATCGTTGAACAGCGTGAACAGGGCGAACGTCGCGATCACGACGAGTGACGCAGCCAACAGAATCTTGTGGCTGAATTTGAGACGGCTAGGCATGGCGCGTGTCCGGATAGGTCTGGATCGAATCGGCAATCCTTTCCTTATGTAGCGTCCACTGCTTGATCGTATGTCGGCCGCAGGGACTCAAGCTTTAAGGCAAATCGCCTGACCGAGACGGGCTACAACCCGCGTCAGCCGGGGGGTTTCAAAGCAAGTCACGACTGTTTCAGACGAGCGGCATGGCGTTTTGACAGCGCCTTTTTAAATAGCCTGCAAACAAAAACGGCATGCCTTGCAGACATGCCGTTCTGTCAATCCAGCAAGAACGCTGCCGAAGTCAACGTCCTGCCAAAGCCGGCATGACCCGCGGGCGCAACCCCTCACCGAGGATGGCCAGCACAGCCACGGCCCCGACAATCCAGTACCAGCGCACCAGCGGATCGAAGCCCAGCCAGCCGAGGGCGTGCAGGAAGACCATGGTGATCAGCACCGGGCAGACGTAGCGCACCATGAACAGCCAGAGCGCATAACCCAGCGGCGGCAGATCCAGCTCTTCTCGCATGATCTCGCTGCGCAGCGCATAGCCGGCAAAGATCACGATGAAGATCCCACCCAGCGGCATCATCCAGCGCGAGGTCAGGTAGTCGAGCCAGTCGAAGAAGTTCTTGTTCATTGGCGTCCAGCCGGCCATCAGGTTGAACGAGAGCATCGCCAGCAGGCTGATCACCAGCAGCACCGCACCCGCGCCCACGGCGGCCTTGAGACGGCTGATGCCGTGCTTCTCGTTGAGGTAGGCCACCGTGGCTTCGATCATCGAGATTGCCGAGGTCAGCGCGGCAATCGACACCATGGCGAAGAACAACACGCCGAACAGCGTGCCGAACGGCATCTGCTGGAAGGCCAGTGGCAGGCTCATGAAGATCAGCCCGGGCCCGGCGGTCGGGTCCATGCCGTTGGCAAAGATGATCGGGAAGATCGCCAGCCCCGCCAGCAGCGCTACAGCCGTATCGGCAATCGCGACCATGAAGGTGGTGCGGGCGATGGACTGGCCGTCCGGAATGTAGGAGCCGTAAGTGAGGATGGCGCCCGACGCCAGGCTCAGGGTAAAAAAGGCATGCCCGAGCGCAGCCAGTAGCGCTTCACCGGTGAGCTTGGAGGTGTCGAAGCTGAACAGGAACGCGAAGCCTTGATCGAAGCCGCCGCTGGTAAAGGCGTAGCCCACCAGAATCAGCAGCATCACCGCGAGGCCCGGCATCATCCAGCGCACCGCGCGCTCGATGCCCGCCTGCACGCCCTTGGCGACGATCCACAGCGTCAACAGCGCTACCAGGAGGCTCCAGCCACCTAACTGCAGGGCATTGGCGTTGTGCGCCTCGAACACCTGCGCCAGACCGTCCACGGAACCCGCCGCGAGCGAGCCGTCGAGCATCTTCACCGTATAGGCAAAGGCCCAGCCCGCGACCACCACGTAGAAACAGAGAATCAGGAAGCCGGCCGCCATGGCCATGCCGCCGACACCTTTCCACAACGGGCTGCTGCCGTTTTCGCGTGCCGCCCGACCAATCGCGTCGATGGGGCTGCCGCGGCCGCGACGGCCAATGGCGATCTCGGTCATCATCACCGGAATACCGATGGCGAGGATGCACGCCAGGTACATCAGCACGAACGCGCCGCCGCCGTACTCGCCGGTGATGTAGGGAAATTTCCAGATGTTGCCCAAGCCGACGGCGGAGCCGGTCGCGGCAAGAATGAAGCCCCAGCGGGAGAGCCAGAGGTTCTTGGGTTTTTCACGGGTCATGCGTCACCTGTTTGTTGTTATCTGTGACGGAATCGAACCCGCCGCGCTTGTGGCACGGCGGAGTGCAAGGCGGATGAACCTATTGAGCGTCGGGCTGCACCTCCGGAGCTGCGTTGGCAAAGGCTTCGAGGGATTCGCACTGCTCGGTCATCTGCAAAATGCGCGGGTACGCACTAAGGTCACAGGCAAAACGGCGCGCATTGTATACCTGCGGCACCAGGCATGCCTCCAGATAGCCCGGCCGTTTGCCGAGTGAGAGTTTGCCGTCGAACGTCGCCAGCCCCTGCTCGACGCCGGCAAGGCCCGTGTGAATCCAGTGCTGGATCCACTGCTGCTTCGCCTCGTCCACAATGCCCAGCGGGCCGCTGAGATACTGCAACACGCGCAGGTTGTTCAGCGGATGCAGGTCACAGGCGATATGAAGCGCCAGCGAGCGCACCCGAGCACGGTCGGCCGGGTCATCCGGCAGCAAAGCCGGAAGCGGAAAGACCTCCTCCAGGTATTCAAGAATCGCCAGCGACTGGCTGATGCGCTCGTCGCCATCGACCAACAAGGGCACCAGCCCCTGCGGATTGAGCCCCTTGTAGTCGGCCGAACGTTGCTGGCCGCCGTCCTTGACCAGATGCACCGGCAAGTTTTCGAAGGCGAGGCCTTTCAGGTTCAACGCAATGCGTACGCGATAGGCGGCGCTGGAACGCCAGTAGCCGTAGAGCTTCAGCGTGGGCGACGAACCGGCCGTTGTGGTTGTTTCACTGCTCATAACGCTCCCAGTACGTGGTTCTCTGTGGCGGGCAACATCCGTTGACCATCCCGGTTGCCCCTGCTGATCACCCAGCAAGGTCGAAGGATTGGCTTGGCCGCCGCCATAACAAACCACTCGGACCAGCCGCACAAGCCCGCCGGTAGCGTGGCTGGCGACTTCAGGATGCTCAGCCTGGAAGGATTTCGTTACGGCACTTTGCGAGCGCAGGGCTACGAGGTTGCGTCATTTGCTGCGTAACGAAAACCTGACGGTGCGGTGCGACAGCTCGCCGCACCACGCCTTTTTAACTCCGGTTCCGACGCACCGGGCTCAGCGCAAGAGCTTCCTAGATCAGCCCGCTGAGGTTGAGGAACACCAGCACGATCGCCAGCGGGGTGCCGAAGCGCAGCAGCACCCACCAGGCGCGGAACAGTCCGCCGTCCCGAATTCCAATGGCGTCGCGTACCGTTTGTTCCTTCATTACCCAGCCGGTGAACAGCACAGTCATCAGACCGCCCAAGGGCATCAGCCAGTTGGTCGTCAGATAATCGAGGCTGTCAAAGAAGGTCTTGCCGAACAGCTGGTAGTCCGCCCAGAGATTGAAGGAGAACACGCTGCCCAGGCTCAGCAGCCAGAGCAGGCCGCCACTGATCAGCACCGCCTTGAGACGGCTCATGCGGAAGCGCTCGGTCATCCAGGCAATGCTCGGTTCGCTCAGGGAAATGGCCGAGGTCAGTGCGGCGATCACCAGCATGACAAAGAACAGCCCACCGACCACCTGGCCCAGCGGCATCTGGCCGAAGGCGATTGGCAGGGTAACAAAGATCAGCCCGGGGCCGGCGCCCGGTTCCAGGCCGTTGCCGAACACCAGCGGAAAGATCGCCATACCGGCCAGCAGCGCAACGACGGTGTCAGCAAGCGCCACCAGCACGGAGGTTTTCGCAATCGAAGTGCCCTCGGGCAGATAAGAGCCATAGACCATCATCGCCCCGGCGCCGAGGCTGAGCGTGAAGAAGGCATGGCCCAGCGCGATCAACACGCTGGTGGCGGTCAGCGCGGAGAAGTCCGGCACGAACAGAAACTCCAGCGCCTGCAGGAATTCGCCCGTCACAGCAGCATAGCCAACCAGCCCGAGCAACAGCACGAACAGACCGGGCATGAGGAACCGCAGCGAGCGCTCCAGCCCGCCGCGCACACCAAAGCCGACAATCAGCATGGTCGCTGCCAGCACCAGCGTGCCGCAGACGATCAGCCGCATCGGGCTGGCCAACAGGCCATTGAACATCTCACCACTGGTGTCACCACTCACACCGCCGAAAGCGCCGCTGAGCGTGGTCGGGATGTAGGACAGTGCCCAACCGGCAACCACCAGGTAAAAACTGAGAATGAGAAAACCGGTCAATCCACCGAGCCAGCCGGCAATGCGCCAACGAGTACTGGCGCCAGCCTCACGGGCCAGACGCGCCACCGCGTCATCGGGGTTCTGCCGACCACGACGGCCGATCATCACCTCGGCCATCAGCAAAGGGATGCCGATCAGCAGAATGCAACCGAGATACACCAGCACAAATGCGCCGCCGCCGTTCTCACCGGTGATGTAGGGGAACTTCCAGATATTGCCCAGGCCGACCGCCGAGCCAGTGGCGGCCAGGAAGAACACCCAGCGTGAGGACCAGAGCCCACGCGCCGCGCTTTGCTGAGTATGAACGCCACCGAGAGAGCCGGCGGCAATGCTGCTTTTGTCAGTCATTGCGGATTCCTGCTTGTTGTTTTTGTCAGGGATTTGCACATGCTCGGCAGAACAACTCGGGCTGCCGAAAACAAAACGGGCGGCCCTGGGCCGCCCTCATGCTCGTTACGCCTGCAGGCGCTGTGGGTGCTTCTGCACCGCGTGCTGGCCGCCGAGGCGCTCCTGGGCCAACCGATCGGCGACGACCGAAGTGGACTCACCACTGCTGGCGGCGCGCTCGAAGATCTCGCGCAGGGTTTCAGCGATGCCTCGAACGTGCGCGTCCGTCTGTGCCGGGCTGCCGCCGATGCGCTGGTAATAGACATCGATGATGCCGCCGGCATTGATCGCATAATCCGGCGCATAGAGATGATTGCGACGCTGCAGTTCGACGCCTGTTTCCGGGCTCGCCAGCTGGTTGTTCGCCGCCCCGGCGATCACCGGGGCGCGCAGGCTCTGCAAGGCTTCGGCGTTGAGAATGCCGCCCATGGCGCAGGGCGCGAACACGTCCACGTCCAGGCCATAGATGTCGTGTGGGCGCACCGCGTTGGCGCCCAGCTCTTCGACGGCCTGCTGCACGTTGGCATCGAAAATGTCGCAGACCCACAGCTCGGCGCCGGCGTCCTTCAGATGACGAGCCAACCCGAGCCCGACATGCCCGACGCCCTGGATGGCGACCTTCAACCCGCTCAGATCGTCCCGACCGAGGCGCTGACGCACTGCTTCGCGCAGACCGACAAACACACCGAGTGCCGTGGACGGCGACGGGTCGCCGCTGGCGATAGTGCCATCAAGCGTGGTGCGCGGTGTGGCGCCGATAACGTGGCGGGTGCGCTGGGCGAAGGCCTGCATTTCCGGCTCACCGGTGCCCGAGTCGGCCGCCGTGATGTAGCGTCCGCCGAGGCTGTCGACGAAATCACCCATGGCGTGGAGCAATGCCTGGCTCTTGCCGAGGTGCGGGTCGCCGATGATCACCGCCTTGCCGCCGCCAAGCTTGAGCCCAGCCAGCGAGGATTTCAGGGTCATGCCACGAGACAGACGCAGCACGTCACGCACCGCGTCGTCGTCGCTGGCATAGGGAAACATCCGGCAACCGCCCAGCGCCGGGCCGAGCGTGGTGTCATGGATAGCGATGATGGCGCGCAGGCCCGATGCCTTGTCATGACAGAAAACCACCTGCTCGTGGTGATCGAAATCGGGATGGGTGAAAACGGGCATTGCGGATTCCTCTTTGTTGTTCTGTACGAGCCTGTCATTCCAGGCCCTTCCAATGTTCGGTGTGGCGTATCCGCTCACGGTTGTTAGGCGAGCTTGCGAAGCCTGTGCCATCGGCGAGTGGTGGGCTAAAGCCCACCCTACGAGTACGTCGTCATCGCCGCGGGCGGTTTTGTAGGGTGGGCTTTAGCCCACCGAACAACTCTGGCCCACTCGACGAGCGACCAGCGCCGGGGCGGTCAGGCCGCCGGTTCGAACAGCCGCACGGTCTGTACCTCGTCGCCGCGGTCCAGCTGCTCCTTGAGCACCTTTTCCTGCTGGCGAGCCTTGGCGATGGAGCGCTCCTTCACCGGGCCGTAGCCACGGATCAGTTCCGGTAGCGCGGCGATGGCCACGGCTGTGCGGTAGTTGCTCGGCTTGAGTTCCGCCAGGAGGCCGTCGAGGTTGCGCTCGTATTCGCTGATCAACTCGCGTTCGACGCGGCGGTCATGGCCGTAGCCGAACACGTCCAACGGCGTCCCGCGCAGGAACTTCAGCTTCGCCAGCACGTTGAAGGCGTTCAGCACCCAAGGGCCGAGTTCGCGCTTGCGCGGCTCGCCGGTGGTGCTGTCACGCTTGGCCAACCAGGCCGGCGCCAGATGGAACTGCAGCTTGTAGTCGCCTTCGAACTGCGCTTCGAGCTGCTGGCGGAATTCCGGCTCGCTGTACAGCCGCGCGACTTCGTACTCGTCCTTGTAGGCGAGCAGTTTGAAGTAATAACGTGCCACGGCTTTGGACAGCGCCAGATCATCGGCGGTATCCAGCGCCCGCACCTGCTCCACCTTGGCGCGATACCGCTTGGCATAGGCGGCGCTCTGGTAACGAGTGAGGAAATCCACACGCCAGTCAACGATCTCTTCCAGGGTCTGGCAGATGGGCTCGGCAGTTTCAGCCGGTCGCGCCAGCTTCTCCACCGCTTCGCGTTCCAGCGATGCGCGGCGGCCCCAGCGGAAGGCCTGCTGGTTCAACTCCGCGGCAACGCCGTTGATGCTGATGGCCTTTTCGATGGCTTCGGCAGACAGCGGCAACAACCCCTGCTGATAGGCAAAGCCCAGCAGGAACAGGTTGGTGGCAATGCTATCGCCCAGCAGGCGAGTGGCCAGGTAGGTCGCATCGATGAAGTGAGTCTTTTCGGCACCCACCGCATCGACCAGCGCTTCGCGCATGGCCTTGCCCGGCACCTGGGCATCGGGGTTGCGGGTGAATTCGGCGGTCGCCGATTCGTGGCTGTTGATCACCGCATGGCTGATCTGGTCGTTAAGACGAGTGAGCGAGTCGTCACCGGCGGCCACCACCAGATCGCAGCCCAGCAGAAGATCGGTTTCACCGGCTGCAATGCGCACTGCATAGATATCGTCCTGCTTGGCGGCGATGCGGATATGCGTGACCACCGGGCCGAACTTCTGCGCCAGCCCGGCCTGATCGAGCACGGTGCAGCCCTTGCCTTCCAGATGCGCGGCCATGCCCAGCAGCGCGCCGAGGGTGGTCACACCGCTGCCGCCCACGCCTGGAATCAGTATGTTCCACGGACGATCCAGCGCCGGGTGCTGTGGCTCGGGCAATGTTGCCGCCTCGATACCGCCAGCCATGGCCTCGGGCTTGCGCAGCCCGCCACCGTGGACCGTGACAAAGCTCGGGCAGAAGCCTTCGACGCATGAAAAGTCCTTGTTGCAAGCGTTCTGGTCGATCTCGCGCTTGCGGCCCAACTCGGTTTCCAGCGGCATCACCGCCAGGCAGTTGGACTTCTCGCCACAGTCACCGCAGCCTTCGCACACGGCCGGGTTGATAAAGGCGCGCTTGGCCGGGTCTTCCAGCTTGCCGCGCTTGCGCCGACGGCGCTTTTCGGTGGCACAGGTCTGGTCGTAGATGATCACCGACACGCCCTTGAACTCGCGAAGCTCGCGCTGGATGGCGTCCAGATCGCGGCGATGGTGGAAGCTGGTGATCGGCGCGAAGGTTTCGCGGGTCGGGTATTTTTCCGGCTCGTCGCTGACCAGGGCGATACGTTTGACGCCTTCGTCGGCGACCTGCCGGCTGAGCTGGTCGACGCGCAACTCGCCGTCAATGGGCTGGCCACCGGTCATGGCCACAGCATCGTTGTAGAGAATCTTGAAGGTGATGTTCACACCGGCCGCCACCGCGGCGCGTACTGCCAAGCTGCCGGAGTGGAAATAGGTGCCGTCGCCGAGGTTCTGGAACATGTGAGGCGTGTCGGTGAACGGCGCCTGGCCGATCCAGTTGACGCCCTCCCCGCCCATCTGGGTAAAGGTCTCGGTGCGCCGGTCCATCCACTGCACCATGTAGTGACAGCCGATGCCGGCCGAGGCGCGGCTGCCCTCGGGCACTTTGGTCGAGGTGTTATGTGGGCAACCGGAGCAGTAATGCGGGGTACGCACGGTGTCGTAGTTGCGTGCCGCCAGGGCCTTTTCCTTGGCGGCGAGAAAGGCCAGGCGCGCCTGGATGCTGTCGCTGGTGTAGATCGGCGCGAGGCGCTTGGCGATCACCCGGGCGATCATCGCCGGGGTCAGCTCGCTGAGGTTCGGCAGCAGCGAGGTGCCGTGCTCGTCGAACTCGCCGACCACCCGTGGGCGCTTGTCCAGCGGCCAGTTGTAGAGCTGGCCGGTGAGCTGGTCTTCGAGAATGCTGCGCTTTTCCTCGACCACCAGGATCTCGTCCAGGCCCTGGGCAAATTCATGCACCGAAACCGGCTCCAGCGGCCAGCTCATGCCGACCTTGAGCACCCGCAGGCCCACTTGGGCGCACAGCGCTTCGTCCAGACCGAGGTCATCCAGCGCCTGGCGCACGTCGAGATAGGACTTGCCGGTGGTGATGATCCCCAGGCGCGGGTTCGGCGAGTCGAGCATCACCTGGTTGAGGTTGTTGGCCCGAGCAAACGCGCGTGCGGCGTAGATCTTGTAGAGGTTGAGGCGTTTTTCCTGCGCCAACGGCGGGTCCGGCCAGCGAATGTGCACGCCGCCTTCAGGCAGTTCGAAGTCATCAGGGATGCGCGTCTTCACCCGCAGCGGATCGACTTCCACCACGGCGGAGGAATCGACGTTCTCGGCAATGGTCTTGAGCGCCACCCAGCAGCCGGAATAGCGCGACAGCTCCCAGCCGATGATGCCGTAGTCGAGAATCTCCTGAACGTTGGCCGGGTTCAGCACCGGGATCGAGGCAGCGATAAAGGCATGCTCGCTCTGGTGCGGCAGCGTCGAGGATTTGCAGCCGTGGTCGTCACCGGCCAGCAGCAGCACGCCGCCATGGGGCGAGACGCCCGCGGCATTGCCGTGCTTGAAGACGTCACCGGAGCGGTCGACGCCCGGGCCCTTGCCGTACCACATGGCAAACACACCGTCGTATTTGGCGCCGGGAAACAGGTTGGTCTGCTGGCTGCCCCAGACTGCCGTCGCCGCCAGTTCCTCGTTGAGGCCGGGCTGAAAATGGATGGCGTTCTGCTTGAGGAAATCGCGCGCGTCCCAGAGGCTCTTGTCCAGCATGCCCAATGGCGAGCCGCGGTAGCCGGAGATGAAGCAACCGGTATTCAGGTTCTGAGCCTGGTCGCGCTGATGCTGAAGCATGGGCAGGCGGGTCAGCGCCTGGGTGCCGGTGAGGTACAGATGTCCGGTTGCGAGCCGGTACTTGTCATCCAGGCGGATCTCGGCCAGTGACATGTGGCGCTCCTGTTTGTTTTTATCGGAGTCTGGACGACGCTTTACGTCGTCCGCCTAACTAGGTCGTGGGTAGCTGCACGGTAAGCCGTCCCACGCCAGCGACCGGCAGGGGATCACCCCACCGTTGCGCGTTGGATAAATTCTGGCTGTGACAAGGAGAGATTTTCTTTCTACTTTTGCGGTGTAAGCGCTATCGCGTGCATGATCCATTCACTAACAACAACAAAATGAGAACAACCATGCAGACGCCTCTGAGCAGCATCGACCGCAAGATTTTGCTGCTGCTGCAACATAACGCTGACCTCTCCGCCGCCGAGGTCGCGGAAAAGGTCGAGCTGTCGCAATCACCCTGCTGGCGACGCATCCACCGCATGCAGGAAGAAGGGCTGATCGAGCGCAAGGTCGCCCTCCTCAACCCCAAGAAGCTCGGGCTGAACATGACGGTGTTCGTCAACATCAAGCTGTCCGCTCACGGGCGCAGCAACCTCGACGAATTCGAGCGCGCCGTGGTGGGTTATCCCGAAGTGTTGGAATGCCACACCATGGCCGGCGAATCGGATTACCTGCTCAAGGTGGTGGCCAAGGACATCGACAGCTATGAGCGCTTCCTGCGCGACCAGCTCCTGCAACGCCCCCACGTGCAGGAGGCGCACTCGCATATCGCCATGAGTGAGGTGAAGCGGACCACGGAATTGCCGCTGGATTGATGGCAGTCACGGCGGAACCATCGGTGGATAAGGCAGAGCCGTTATCCATCCTACAGCCGCAGCGCCGGTCCAATGTAGGGTGGAAAACGGCCACAGCCTTTTCCACCAGCATTTGACCGCAACAGAGGCGTCACGCCGCATCACCGCGCGAACGGCTACTGGCCCGGTATCCCGCGCACCGGCTCGCCAACCTCGATCCCATTGCGTTCGAACCACCCCTGATTGACCTCCAGCGCATAGCGCGCTGGCTCGCTTGAACAGCGAATCGCCTTACTCAACGGCTCCAGATCGATCACATCGACGATGCGTCCCTGCTCGTCCATGAACGCCGCTGACAGCGGTAGCGGTGTGTTCTTCATCCACAGGCAGTGACGACGAAAGTCATCGAAGCGAAACAGCATGCCGTGGTCGGCAGCCATCTCGGTGCGCTCCATCAAGCCGCGTTCACGTTCAGCGGGAGAACGGGCGTACTCGGCCGCAACGATTGCGCCCCCCACCTGAAGGTCAAGAAGCGGGTCGCTGGCATGGGCGATGGCTGGACCGACCACGGCAACGAGAAACGGCAGTAACACAATACGCATCGATGATCGGTCTCTAATGGTTAAGCGCAGCGTGGTGAGAAGCATACAACGCCGGGTCTTCATTCCTTGTCAGCCGGCGCTTCGACCGCAACCTGATCGCTGTCGCCGTAGCGTTTCTGGCAACGCTCGCAAAAGAAGCTTCGCCGTTTGCTGCGGCCGAGCGATTTGGCCCGAATGAAGGGAATCTTGCAGCGCGGGCAGGTGGTTTTGGTGTGCGCGAGCCAGTGCGCTTTAAGCGCGCCCTCGCGCTTCCACTGCAGAAATTCAAAGCTGTAGGTGCGAACCCCACGCGTCAGCTCCCTGAGCTTGGGCGCTGGCAGATCGCCGATCAGCGACAACGGATGGATGCGGGTACGGAACAGCACCTCGTTCTTGATGATGTTGCCAGAGCCGGAAAACAGCGTTTGATCCAGCAACGCATCGCAGGCCTGCAGTCGCGGCCTACTGCGCAGTTTCTTCAGTGTTGTGCGGTTGTCCCAGGCGTCGCTCATAACGTCCGCACCCCAGTCGTACTCTTCGTTCAGCGAGCCTTCGATGAACTGCACCGAGCAGCCGTAGAAATTCAATTCACCGTTCGGGAAACCCAGGCTCAGACGAGGCGCCGACTCCTTGCGCTCATTGATCCGATAACTGCCGAACAACAGCAGATGAATGCGCAGCGAGACATCATCCAGCTCGATCAGGAAGTGCTTGCCCCAGCTGCGAAACGACCGCACCGTCTGCCCTACCAGCCGCGCCTTGTCGATTTTGGCGCTGCCCTCCGCGCGCTCGATGGGTCTGCCTGTAAATGCAGAGACTTCTTCTCGCAAGATGACGATCGATGGACCTTCGGGCATGGCGATATCGCTTCGGCTGGGTGTTACCGATATCGACTAGGGGCGGCTGAGATGGTGCCAGCCACCCGTTCGAGGATGGTGCAGGGACCGTCGAGACCTGCTGCGCTCAGGCGGCAAGACACCTCCAGCTGTGCGAGATACAGTCCAATCCTTTCGGAGCCTGATCGCTGGCGAAGCTTCTGCGATGGTGTCCCACAGATTCGCGAGCAAGCTCGCGCCCACAAACAGGCCCATGCCGCCTACCGTAGGCTAGCGGAACGGTCTACCAATCCAGCTGCAAGCGGCTCTCGAAGCAACGCGGTTCACCGGTCAGGGGATCTCGAAATTCCAGGCCACGCGCCAGCAGTTTGAGCGGGTTGGTGTAGTCATCCTGATCGCGGCGACCGCGTTCCAGCAGCTCGGGGTAGAAGGGGTCGTTGCAGATGCCCGCGCCCAGCGAGGCCATCTGCAGACGCAGCTGATGCTTGCGTCCGGTGACGGGATACAGCACATAACGCCAAAGCTCGCCGTGCTTTTCGAGCACCTCGATGCGGGTCTCGCTGTTGGGCTCGCCGTCGCCGCGCTTCATCAGGAAGAAGGGTTCACCGTCGACCATGTGCAGTCGTTCGCACCGCGGGAATTCGAGGTCGGGCAGCGCCGGACAGATCGCTTCGTAGCGTTTTTCGATTTTGCGTTCACGGAACAGCGCCTGGTAGCGGCCGCGACTTTCGGGATTGGTGGAGAACAGCACCAGCCCGGCCGTCAGTCGGTCGATGCGGTGGATCGGCACCAGATTCGAATTGCCCACGCGCTTGCTCAGGCGCGCCAGCAGAGTTTCGTTGACGTACTCCCCGGCCGGCATCACCGGCAGGAAATGCGGCTTGTCCGCCACCAGCAGGTGCTCGTCGACGTGCAGGATCTGCTCTTCGAAGGGAATCGGCTTCTCGTCCGGCACCTCGCGAAAGTAGTAGACCTTCAATCCGACCTGATAAGGACGCGTCGCCTCCAGCGGCTGCCCGTCAGCGCCGAGTACGCGGCCTCGCGCGAAGCGATCGGCCCAGGTTTCGCGATCAATTGCCGGAAAATGCGCGCACAGGCAGTCGAGCACCGTCGCCCAGTTGCCTTGGGGGAGATGCAAGGTGCTGCGAGCGTCTGGGGCGGGCATGGGCATAGCGACCGTCTGAGCGGAGAGGCGCAATGATACTTCAACGGCGCAGCCGAGCCGCGACAGAGCCCCTTTCGTCGTAATCCTGGTCGGCACCGACTTCGGCTGTCGAAGCGAGCAGTCGCGATTCGACCATCAGTGACAGCTCGTATTTGCAGTGCCCCATCGCAAGGAGACCGAAGATGACTCATCGAATCGTTTCCCGTCAGGAGTGGCTCGCGGCACACGCGGCGCACCTCGTTCACGAAAAGCAGGTCACCCGTCAGCGCGATGCGCTTGCCGCCGCCCGTCGTGAGCTGCCCTGGACAAAGGTGGACAAGGATTACCTGTTCCATGAGGCACGAGGACCGGTCCGGCTGGCGGACCTGTTCGAAGGTCGCAGCCAGTTGATCATCAAGCATTTCATGTTCGGCCCGGACTGGACCGAAGGCTGTGTCGGCTGCTCATTCGAGATGGATCACGTAGAGGGTGCGCTGCAGCACCTCACCCATCACGATGTCAGCTTTGCTGCTGTTTCACGGGCGCCGCTCAATATGCTCGAGGCCTACCGCCAAAGAATGGGATGGCATTTCCGCTGGCTGTCCTCGGCTGGAAGCGATTTCAACCGCGACTTTCAGGTGTCCTTCGAGCCGCAGGACATCGTCGACAGCCAGGTCTTTCACAATTACGCGTGGCAGCCGTACGTCTGTGAAGAGCTGTCGGGGTTCAGCGTGTTCTACCGGGATGACGATGGCAGCGTCTTTCATACCTTTTCTGCCTACGGCCGCGGCGCCGAGGAGCTGCTCGGTAGCTACGTGCTGCTCGACATGACACCCAAGGGGCGCAACGAGAACGGCCCTCGGCACAACCTGACCGACTGGGTGCGCCACCATGATCGCTATGGCAGTGATGACAGTGTCGATGCAACAGGGCGGGCCGTTGCAGCCGAGCCGGCCTCGACGCCGTGCTGCCACCCCGACTGAAGGCTCGCTGGTCAGTCAGGCGAATCTCAGGGAAACCCTTCGCCATCCTCTCCGGTCCAGACGTGAACAGCCAGGCATTCGGGTTGCGGGGGCCGCTTCGTTGCGCAGCGTCCAGCCCCTTGTGTCTGAACGAACACGCCCAGACCAAGCGAGGTTTCCATGGCAATGACAGTCGGTGATTACGTAGTTGAACGCCTCTATGAATGGGGTGTGCGCCGCATTTATGGCTACCCCGGCGACGGCATCAACGGTGTGTTCGGTGCGTTGAATCGTTCCAACGAAAAGATCCGTTTCATTCAAGCCCGACATGAGGAAATGGCCGCGTTCATGGCTTCCGCCGACGCCAAATTCAACGGCGGGCTGGGTGTCTGCATCGCCACATCCGGTCCAGGTGCAGCGCATCTGATCACTGGTCTCTACGACGCGCGACTGGACCACATGCCGGTACTGGCAATCACCGGCCAGAAATCGCGCACTTCACTGGGCAGCCATTACCAGCAGGAAATTGACCTGCCAGCGCTATTCAAGGATGTGTCCGGTGCGTTCGTCGAGCAGGCCAGTGCGCCAGCGCAGGTTCGGCACTTGATCGACCGGGCGATTCGCACCGCAGTGGGCGAGCGCAAGGTTGCCACCATCATCCTGCCCAGCGACCTGCAGGACGCCGAGTACAGCGAGCCACCGCGCGCCCACGGGGCCGTGCATTCCGGCATCGGCTACACCCGGCCAAAAATAGTGCCGTACGAAGCGGATCTCCAGCGTGCCGCCAAGGTGCTCAACGCTGGCGAAAAGGTGGCCATTCTGGTGGGCGCCGGTGCCCTGAATGCCACCGATGAGGTCATTGCCGTGGCCGAGAAACTCGGGGCCGGGGTTGCCAAGGCGCTGCTCGGAAAGGCCGCCGTACCGGACGATCTGCCGTGGGTCACCGGCTCTATTGGCTTGCTGGGCACGGAACCGAGCTACAAGCTGATGACTGAATGCGACACGCTGCTGATGATAGGTTCAGGCTTCCCCTACTCCGAATTCCTGCCTGAGGTCGGACAAGCTCGTGGTGTCCAGATCGACCTCAAGGCGGACATGCTCAGCATCCGTTATCCCATGGAAGTGAATCTCCAGGGCGACTCCGCTGAAACCCTGCGCGCGCTGCTGCCCATGCTGCAAGAGAAGACCGAGCGCAAATGGCGCAAGCGCGTCGAGGAGTGGCGCATGGACTGGGAAAGCGTGCTGGAGAAGCGTGCCCTGGTCGAGGCCAATCCGATCAACCCGCAGCGCGTTGCCTTCGAACTGTCACCACGGCTGCCGGATTACTCGATCGTTACCAGCGACTCGGGCTCCTGCGCCAACTGGTATGCCCGCGATGTGAAGATGCGCCGCGGCATGATGGGCTCACTGTCCGGCGGGCTGGCCTCGATGGGTGCGGCGGTGCCCTATGCCATTGCCGCGAAATTTTCCCACCCGGACCGCCCGGTGGTGGCAATGGTCGGCGATGGCGCCATGCAGATGAGCAACATGGCCGAATTGATCACCGTCGCCAAGTACTGGAAGGAATGGCAAAACTCCCAGTGGATCTGCTGCGTGTTCAACAACGAGGACCTCAATCAGGTCACTTGGGAACAGCGTGTGATGGAGGGCGACCCTAAATTCGAGGCGTCGCAGGACATTCCCAACGTGCCCTACCACCGCTTTGCCGAATCCATTGGACTGATCGGTATCTACGTCGACCGTGAAGATCAGGTTGCGGCAGCGTGGGACCGGGCCTTTGCGGCGGATCGGCCAGTGGTGATCGAATTCAAGACCGACCCGGACGTACCGCCGCTGCCACCGCACATCAAACTGGAACAGGCAAAACAGTACGCCTCCGTGCTGCTGCATGGCGATCCCGACCAAGCGGGAATCATCAAGCAGTCGGCCAAGCAGGTGCTGAGCAAGGTGCTGCCTGGGCACAAGGCGGACAAGGGCAAGGACCGGGAATGATTGCGCGGCCGGCGGCCAGACCGGGTTGGGCTACACCTATGCCGACGCATCGCTGGTGCGGCTAGTCTAGGGTCACTTAGCGACCTGCCCGATGGTGCGGATGCGCTCGCCATGGGCCAGCTCAACAAGTGACCCTGGGCAGGCATGCGCAAGGCCGTTCGGGCCTGCCTAGGCCATATCAGCGGTGGACACAGCGCTCTGGGACCTCAAGACGCGGCTGCTGGAGCTGCGCTGGCGCAACTGCTGGGCATGCGTCGTGAGTACGTCGCCGTCTATAGCCGCGCGGTTTCACCAGCTACGACGATGTGCGCCTGCGCGAGCAGCTCAGCCGCTAGGTGCTAGGTGCTAGGTGCTAGGTGCTAGGTGCTAGGTGCTAGATGACGGCTGCCGCTGGGTGATGTCGCAGCAGGGGAATATGCCTACACGGCGGACGACTTTCGGTATGGGTGAAGGTCGCCGGCGAGACTCTGCCGCAGGCGCGAAACAAGGTCACCCTAGCAGACGAGAAAGATCAGTACGGGCTGCCGATTGCCCGCGTCAGCTGGTCGATGAGCGACAACTATCAGCGTCAGGACGAATATGCCGTGACTTCATGCGTCGTGGCCTCGACGGCATAAGTTCGTGCAACATCTGGAGCGAAGCGGACGGTACGGCGCATCTTATGGGCACCGTGCGGATGGGCAGCGATCCTGCTACCAGCGTGGTCGACGCGGATTGCCGCAGCTGGGACATCGTAACCTGTGGGTCTGCGACGGCTCGGTATTTCCGACTTCAGGCGGGGTGAACCCGTCACTGACCATCCAGGCCCTCGCCTGCCGCACTGCCGATCGCATCCGCGACCTGGCAGCGCGTGGCGAGCTGTAGAGTTCGACGATTAGTCGATCTCATCCAGCATGATTTTGCCGGTCTTGCCTTCCATCTGGAACTCGTACTTCTTACCGTCGGCTTTAAGGCCGGTGCCTTCCCAGCTCTTGTCGTCGACCTCAAGGCTATGCAGCTCGGTATAACCGGCGGCCTTGGCCTTTTCCATCGCCTGCTCGAAGGTGATCCAGCCCTCGCCTGGCTCATCCGCCAGCGCAACGGCGCTTGTGGAACCCAATACAGCGATGGCGAGCGCAGCAGTCATTTTCTTGTGGTACATGGTCGATCCTTTCTTCAGTGAACAGGGCGGGCCGCGTCGCGGCCCTGTTCATAGGAGGCGGATCATCCGCTCAGGGTTCAGTCCGAATACGTCTGGCACAGGCGTTTCAGCGCTTATCGATGGACACCAGCGCGGCTTCATCGTCCTCGGCCTGAAAACTGATGCGTACGCGGTCGCCCACCGACAGGCCGTCGAGCTGTTCGCGGCGAGCATGAAAGTCCATCGTCGCCGCTGGCCACTTGAGGGCGGGAACAGCCTCATGGGCGATGGTGACAATGCCCTTGTCCGGGCCGATGGCTTCGATTCGACCTTCGGCGTGCACCACCGGCTCGGACACGATGTCGGTGGCCGGACCGCCGTTGATTGTGGGCGAATCAACCTGTGTGGGTGGCTTGAGCAGGTCTTGGGCGAATACGGGTGAAACGAGCAGTGACAGGCTCACGGTGACGCAGTGAAGCAGCTTCATGGCAGACCTCCCGAAACTGGTAGACGTACGCTCAATTGGACAATGCCCACGAGGTAAATGCTGGCGGTCAGCGTCGCCTCGCTCCACAGCCGGCCGTTCAGTTTCGCGTAAGCCGCGCCTCGTAACCTGTGAATCGTCGAAACCCACACAGGAAAACGAAACCATGAAAACACTCACTACTCTGATCACTGCAGCCACCCTCGCCCTTGGTGCCAACCTGGCCATGGCCCGCGACCTGGGACCGGACGAAGCATTGAAACTGCGCGATGCGGGCACTATTCAATCCTTTGAGAAACTGAACGAAGCCGCCCTTGCCAAGCACCCTGGCGCCACCATCGATGATACCGAACTGGAAGAAGAGTACGGTCGCCACATCTATCAGGTTGAATTACGCGACGACAAAGGTGTGGAATGGGATGTAGAGCTCGACGCCAAGACCGGCGAAGTCCTCAAGGACCATCAGGACGACTAATGCGACCCGCCATTCTTTTCACCCTTCCGCTGGCCCTGCTGCTCGCTGCCACCCCGGCGGCGAGCCGCGACCTCGATCAGGATGAAGCCCTGCGGCTGCGTCACGAGGGTTTGATCCTGCCGTTGGAAAGTTTGTTGCGTCAGGCAATGGAACGTCATCCCGGCGCTCGGTTGCTGGAAGCCGAACTGGAAGAAGAGGATGGCATCTTCGTTTACGAAATCGAATTACTGACTGCAGACGGCGTTGCCCGCGAGCTGGAACTGGACGCGCGTGACGGGCGGCTGCTCAAGGATGAAGAAGACTGATGCGTCTGTTATTGGTCGAAGACAATGTGCCGCTGGCCGACGAGTTGATCGCAACCCTCACACGCCAGGGCTACGCCACCGACTGGCTGGCCGATGGTCGCGATGCCGATTACCAGGGCAGCAGCGAGCCCTATGACTTGATCGTTCTAGACCTTGGCCTGCCCGGTAAGCCGGGGCTGGAAGTGCTACGCGCCTGGCGAGGGCGTGGCCTGGGGACGCCGGTGCTGATTCTGACGGCGCGTGACTCATGGGCCGAGCGCATCGAAGGACTCAAAGCCGGGGCCGACGATTACCTGACCAAACCTTTCCATCCCGAAGAACTGCTGCTGCGTATTCAGGCGCTGTTGCGGCGCGCCCATGGCGTGGCCAACCAGCCGCTGCTGCAAGCAGGCGGGGTCGCGCTGGACGAAGCCCGCCAGCGCTGCCACAAGGACGGCCATGACATCGAACTGACCGCCGGCGAGTTTCGGCTGCTGCGGTATTTCATGTTGCACCCCGGTCAGCTGGTGTCGAAAACCCAGCTAGCCGAGCATCTTTACGACGGTGAAACCGAGCGCGACTCCAATGTGATCGAGGTGCATGTCAATCGGCTGCGCGGCAAACTCGGTCGCGAGCTGATCGAAACCCGCCGCGGCCAGGGCTATCGCTTCGGCGGCGCGGCTTGAAGTCGATTCAGCGCAGCCTCAGTGTCGGACTGATCTCGGTGCTGCTGCTGGTCGGACTGTTGCTGGTCCAGAGCAGCCTCTGGCTGTTCGAATCCGGCCTGCGGCGCAACCTGGCCACCGATCTAAGGGAAGAAACCGAAGGCCTGTTGATGGCCGTGGTTCAGGGGCCGGAGGGGTTTGTGCTCGATTCGAGCCGGCTCAACCCTCGCTATCAGCGAGCATTTTCCGGACACTATTTCCGCATCGACTTGCCGGCCCGCAGCTGGCGATCCCGCTCACTGTGGGACGCCGAACCGACCTGGCCGGCTGGCAATGGCATGGCCGAGGATCTGTTGGACGGCCCACAGGATCAGCGGCTGTTGGCTTATCGAGCGACCTATCGGCGCGACGGGCAAACCATCACCATCAACGTGGCCCAGGATTACACGCCCATTCTCAAGAGCTTCGCCCAGGTCAGGCTCAGCGGTCTAGGATTGGTCGGCCTGGCGCTGCTGGTGTTGCTGTTGCTGCAACGCTATGCGGTCAAGCTCGCCATGCGCCCGCTGGAACGCGCGCGCCAGCAGATTGCGCAGCTGCAGCAGGGGCAGCGTCAGCAATTGGACGTCCAGGCGCCGGTCGAGCTGCAACCGCTCGTGGAACAGATCAATCACCTGCTGGTACACACCGACGACACTCTTAAACGCTCGCGCCATGCGCTGGGCAATCTCGGTCACGCGCTGAAAACGCCACTGGCGGTGCTGGGCAGCCTGGTCAGACACGAGGAGCTGGCAGCGCATCCAGAACTGCAGCGCAACCTTGAGCAACAGCTGGAGCAGATTCAGCAACGGGTCAGCCGAGAACTGGGGCGCGCCCGCCTGGCCGGTGAGGTCCTGCCTGGCAGCTACTTCGATTGCGCCAAAGAGCTTGCACCGCTGTTCGAAACACTGAGGATGATCCATCGCCGAGACCTCGAGCTGCGCTGGCATATCCACGAAAACTGCCGCCTACCGTGGGACCGCGAGGACATGCTCGAACTGCTCGGCAACCTGCTGGACAACGCCTGCAAGTTCGCCCGATCCGAGGTGCGGCTGCAGATCGAGCAGCTGGATGACGGCTATCTCATTACGGTCGATGACGACGGGCCGGGCATCCCTGAAGCGCGTCGCGACGCAGTGCTGGAACGCGGAACTCGCCTCGATGAACACGCAGAAGGGCACGGTCTCGGGCTTGGCATCGTGCGCGATATCCTGGCCGCCTGGCGGGGTGAACTGTCACTTGAGCAGAGCGAGCTTGGAGGGCTGTGCGTACGCATCCGGCTTGGGGTGAACAGCCAAAGATCGTAGCGGTAACGCGAGGTGAGTTACTGGACGCGCGCCAGTTCGTTGCGCATGTCTTCCAGGATGGTCTCGACCAGCAGACCGTTCTGGACATGCCGGCCTGCCATCACCCGAGTGGCCTCGGTGCCGTTGAGCGGATACCCGACACGGACCACCAGGTAACCGTCTTCTTGCGGTTCTACGCGGGTCTTGTAATCAGCCGGAAAGTTTTCGGCGAGGTGACGGGACAGGGTTTTCATGGGGGCCTCGTGCGCTAGGTCTGAAACAAAGACCCTGCTTTACACTCGGGATTCCAACCACTCATCGGATGACCGTTCACCGACTACAAAATTGTAAACACCCTTCACTTCCGCTCGTTGGCACCGTAGGCCAGCCAAGCCAGAACGCCCATCCCTGCAAAGGCAGTGAGCGAAAAAATCAGCGCATTCAGTAACAGGCTCATGGGCGTTCCTCTATCTGCTCGCTTGAAGTACGCCCTGAATATATGTAGCGTCGCACGACACGTCGAGTCACCCGATAGTCGCACGTAAACTTTTTCAACAGATGGGGCGCGCATGAAACGCAAGCAATCGATCAGTCAGGTTCGCTGGGATCTGGCACTGCGTTACCGGCTGATCGAGACGATTGCCTGGTGGGAAGGCCGCCTGACCACGGGCCATCTGATGCAGAGCTTTGGCATCAGCCGGCAGCAGGCCTCCAAGGACATCAACACCTACCTGAACGAGCATGCGCCGAAAAACCTTACATATGACCGTCATCTGAAGGGTTACAAGCCGAGCCCGCAGTTCGAGCCGCTGTTCATTGACGGCAGTGCCAGTGCCTATCTGCACCTGCTCGACCAGAACCGCGACCGCGCCCCGCACATTGAAGGCCTGGCCCTGGCCTATGCCCACACTGAAGTGCTGCACATGCCCGACCGCAGCATCCGACCCGAGGTGCTGCGCCCGATTCTCAAGGCCTGTCGTGAAGGGCTGCGGCTGGAAACCGAGTACGTCTCCCTCGCCCATCCGGACGTCGAGATCAGGGTGATGGCGCCGCACACGCTGGTGTTTACTGGCACCCGCTGGCATGTGCGTGCCTATTGCGAGAAGAACCGGGGCTTCCGCGATTTCGTCCTCAGCCGTTTTCGCGGCGAGCCGGATCTGATGGATCCAAGCGAGAACAGCGCCGAGCAGGATGAGGCGTGGAACACGCAGGTGGATGTAGTCATCGAGCCGGATGTGCGACTGAGCGCTGAGCAGAAGGCGATCATCGAAACTGACTACGGGATGCAGGACGGTGAGCTGCGCATCGCCACGCGTGGGGCGCTGGTGCAGTACGTGTTGCAGCGGTATCAGATCGATCCGAATACGGTGTTGGCCAATGCGGCGGCGCAGCAGATTCAGGTGAGGAATCTGCAGGGGTTGAAGGCGTGGTTGTATTGATGGGGTTGGCGACTCATACCGCTTTTCGTAGGAGCGAGCTTGCTCGCGATCAGGTGCAGTCGCAGACCTGCTCGTACAACGCAGCGCTTTTCTCAGACCGACCTGCAGGTTGCTCCTTGCACGGTTTGACCACTTGTAGGAGCGAGCTTGCTCGCGATCAGCAGCAGGCGCAGAACTGCGCGTACGACGTAGCGCCCTTCTCAGCCCGACCGGCAGGTTGCGCCTTGCACGGCGCCTCGCTGGCTTTCGCTCCGTGCTCACACTCGATTGGCCCGGCTGGCCGAAGCATTGGTTTCGCCCTGCTGGGCGAGTCACTTTTTCCAAACGCCCTGATGGCCGGCCCCTCAAAAGTAACCAAAAACGCTTGCCCCTGCACCGAACTAGGCGTCCCCGGTTCGCTTCGCTCGACTTCCCTCATTCCATCGCTACTCCGAGGGTCGCCGCGCAAGGGCCATCCCTGCCGACGGCGGCCCCGGCCCTTCACGGCTCTCGCGGCATCCATGCCGCTCGCCCCTCTGCGCAGCGATTCCATTCGGCCTCCTGAAAGGGGCGTTCGGCGGCGTCTGGTAGGTCGTGCGATGGAAAAGCAGAAAGGTGTATCAACTCAGGGCTGCGTAACCAACGGCTTTGAAAGCTCCGTAGGGTGGAAAACTGCGAAGCATTTTCCACCGCAATCGACGCAGCGTTTGGTATCGAACTTTGCCGACGAAAAACGGTGGGTAAGCTTCGCGTTACCCACCGTACGATTTGAGAGAGCCGCCGGGCGGCGTCTGGCAACTTCCTCGTCAGCAAACAAGCAAAGCTCTTTTGTTTCACTGTTTACGATCTTTCAGGCGGCTCGGACCCGATTCCCCTTCAGAAGGCCGAGCGCAGGTGCTGCGCAGGGGGACGCGAGGCATGGATGCCGAGCGAGGAGTGATGGGACATGGATGTCCCTTCGCGACGACCCCCGGAGCGGCACCGGAGCGAGGGGAGTTTTGCAAAGCAAAACCCGGATGCAGGGGCGGCCTTCTTTTTGGTTACTTTTTCTTGGCCACACAAGAAAAAGTGACTCGCCCAGCAGGGCGAAACCCATGCTTCAGCAAACCTCGACAACAGACCCGAGTATCCCAGGCCAAAGACCTTCGCGAGCAAACTCGCTCCTACAAAAACCTACCCAGAAGCATCGCGAGACCTTTGCGTCTGGAGGGCTGATTCCAATCGCGCTTAACCGCCAATCCACCGTAAGAAGGCCGTGCGTATGCGCCTGATCCACACCTCTGACTGGCACCTCGGCCAGACCCTTCATGGCCAGGACCGCGACTACGAACACGCGCAGTTTCTTGCATGGCTGCTCGACCAGCTGATCGCACAGCAGCCCGATGCCCTGCTCATCGCCGGCGACATCTTCGACACGGTAAACCCGCCCTTGAAAGCACAGGAGCGGCTCTACGACTTCATCGTGCGTTCCCATGAAAAGCTGCCGCAGCTGGACATCGTGATGATCGCCGGCAATCACGACTCTGGCGGCCGTATCGAGCTGCCCGGGCCGCTGATGCGACGCCTCAATGCCCACGCCATTGGCCGTATCAGCTGGATCGCCGAAAACCAGCTCGACCATGACCGGCTGCTGGTCCCGCTGCACGACGCGAAGGGCCAGGTGGCTGGATGGTGCCTCGCCCTGCCCTTCCTGCGCCCGGCCGAAGTTACCGGGGGCGATGCAGGGGATGACTACATGCTCGGCATCCGCCACGTGCACCAACACCTGATCGCCGCCGCCGAGGCGCAGCGCCAGCCAGGCCAGACGTTGATCGCCATGAGCCACGCGCACATGGCTGGAGGGGCAGTCTCGGAGGATTCTGAACGCAACATTGTCATCGGCAATGCCGAAGCCCTGCCGGCAAGCCTATTTCCAGAGCCCATCGCCTACGTTGCCCTTGGCCACCTGCACAAACCGCAGAAAGTCGCTGGGCAGGAGCGCATCCGCTACAGCGGCTCACCGCTGCCGCTGTCCTTCGGCGAGATCAATTACCCACATCAGGTCCTGCTGGTGGAGTTCGATGGCGATCAGCTCGCCGGCGTCGAGCCGTTGCCCGTGCCTCGCGCGGTGGAGATGATCCGCATCGGCCGCGCCCCGCTGGCTGAGGTGCTCAGTCAGCTTGAAGCGTTGCCGCCGTTGGGCCTGTTCGCCGAGAACCTGCCCTGGCTGGAAGTGCGCGTGCAGCTCGACGAGCCGTTGCCGGACCTGCGCCAGCGCATCGAAACCGCTCTGGCCGGCAAGGCCTGCCGGCTGGTGCGCATCGCCAGCGAATACCGAGGAACACGGGGCGAGGCTGAATCCGAAGTGCTGCTCGGCCTTGACCAGATCACCCCGCAAGAGCTCTTCGCCCGCGCTTGGGAGGAACAGTTCGGCAATCCGCCCGACGATCAGGCGCTGGAGGACTTTGCCAGCCTGCTCCAAGGCGTCGAGTTTGCCGGTGAAGGAGACACGCGATGAAAATCCTCGCCATCCGCCTGAAGAACCTCGCCTCGCTGGCCGGTGAACAGGTCATCGATTTCACCGCCGAGCCGCTTGCCAGCGCCGGTCTCTTCGCCATCACCGGACCCACCGGCGCCGGCAAGAGCACCATCCTCGATGCCCTGTGTCTGGCGCTGTTTGGCAGCACGCCGCGGCTCGACGGCGCTTCCTTGTTGAGCAAGGTCCCGGACGGCAAGGACGAAATAGGCAGCGGCGATGAACGCAACCTGCTGCGCCGCGGTTGCGCCAATGGCTATGCCGAAGTGGATTTCATTGGCGTTGACGGCCACCGCTACCGTGCCCGCTGGGAGGTCAAGCGCGCACGGGAAAAGATCGACGGCAAGTTGCAGGCCAGCAGCCAGAGCCTGCTCGACCTGGACCGCGACCAGTTGCTGGCCAGCGGCAAGAAACGGGAATTCAAGGAGCTGCTCGAAGCCAAACTCGGGCTCACCCTGGCGCAATTTACTCGTGCCGTGCTGCTGGCGCAGAGCGAGTTTTCTGCCTTTCTCAAGGCCGATGACAACGACCGCGGCACGCTGCTGGAAAAGCTCACCGACACCGGCCTTTACAGCCGCCTGGGCCAAGCGGCGTTCGAAGCAGCCAAACGCGCCCGCGAAGCACTTACCGCGTTGCAGCAACAGGCTGGCGGCGTGCAGCCGATGGACGCCGAGGCGCGTGAGGCGCTGGAAGGCCAACATCAGCAGCACCTGGCCGAACTCAAGGGGTTGCAACAGCAGCTTGAAACGCTCAAACAGCAGCGCCAGTGGCTGCAGGATATGGCGCGACTGCAGCAAGAACGTGACGCTGCCAAGCAGCAACTCGCCGAGGCTGAGGAAGAACAGGAAATTCTGGCAGACGCCCGGCGCATCCTCGGACTTTTCGAGCAGCTGGCACCCCAGCGCCATCGATTTATCCGTGAGCGCGAACTGGCTCCATCGGTAGCCAAGGTCGAGGAGACGCTTGCCCGTCACGCCAGCGAGCACGCAGCCATACAACAACGCCTCGAAACGCTGGAACAGGTCTGCCGGGCTTCTACCGAAGCGCTGAAAGCCGCCGAACATGGCTTGAAAGCAGCCGAACCGCGACTGGCTGCAGCGCGCCGTGAAGAGGAGCGTCTCAGCCATCTTCGCACCGATCTGCGCGACGCCCAGAAACAGGCCGAACAGGCTGAAACAGCGAGCAGAACGGGTGAACTCACGCTAGCCCAGCTACGCCAACATCAGGAACAAGCCGCCCAGCAACTCGCCACCCTGACCGACCAGCTCGCCACCAGTGCCGAACTGCAACCGCTTTGCGCGGCCTGGAGCGGCTACCGGCCGCGCCTGCAACAGGCCGTACAGATCGCCGCTCGACTACAGCAAGGCCGACGAGAACTGCCCGCACTGGAAGCCGCTGCCAAAACCGCCGAAGCGGCGCAGACCAAGGCAAAAACTGCTCTGGACGCGCTGCAGAAGCAGATCGGTGGTGAAGCCAGCCTTGGCGAGCAACTGGCGCAACTGACGACGCGCCTTGGAGCGCTTCGGGAAACCGAGCGTGGGTTCGAGAGCCTGCACAGCCTCTGGTCCCGCCAGCAGCAGTTAACCGGCCAGCAACGCACGCTACAGAGCGAACAGAGCAGTCAGCAAGACGAGCTGAACAGGCTCACCGACGCGGGCAAGCTCGCCCGTGTCGAGCGTGACGATGCAGAAAAAGCATTGAAGGTCGTGCAGGCGTTACTGGATCGGCAGCGTCTGGCCCGTAGCGCAAACGTCGAGGCCTTACGTGCCGCGCTGATATCGGGCGAGCCGTGCAGTGTCTGCGGCAGCACCGAGCATCCCTGGCACGACGGCGAGGCACTGATTGCCGCGCTCGATCAACAGGACGAGCGTGAAGCCGAGCACGCGCAACGGCAACTCAAGGCCCAGGACGAAAAGCTGCAAGCCCTGCGTGACCAGCACATCGCGCTCACCACCGGCATCAAGCAGAACGGACAACGGCAAGCGGAACTCACCGGCGACCTGGCCAAGCTCAACGCTCAACTGGCAGAGCTGCTCGTCTACGTAGAACTGCAAAACCAGGCGGAAGGAGAACAGCAAGCCTGGCTCGACAGCCGCATAGCTTCGCTTAGGTCCGACATCGCAGAGGCAAATAACCGGCAGCGCGAGCTGCTGGAGTTGCAACAGCAAACCGAGACTCTGCAGAGTGCCTGGCAGAGTGCACGTGACACCTGTGTGCAGGCCACACAGATGCTCGCCGCACAGCGCGACGCCATCGTCCGTGATGACGCACGGCTCGAGGAAGAGCTGGCCGAATTTGCTGAGGTTTTGCCGACAGCCATGCTCGAACACTGGCGGGAAAAACCGGCCGAGACCTTTATGCAGCTGGACGGCAAGGTTGAAGCCCGGCGCCAGCAGGTCGATCAGCAATCGGAATTGGCCGACGAGCAGCAGCAGCGCCAGACCGCACTGGAGCGCGAGCAGCTGCAACAACAGCATCGACTGGAGCAGCACAAGGTCTGCACCGACCGGCT
>TARA_R100000541_G_scaffold1992_5_pt1 | contig 29803 bp, 24 predicted proteins | sample TARA_R100000541 | Tara Oceans TARA_R100000541 (sample SAMEA2621416) | marine metagenome | biome: marine biome (ENVO:00000447); feature: surface water layer (ENVO:00002042); material: "saline water (ENVO:00002010), including plankton (ENVO:xxxxxxxx)" | depth 5 m | reverse complement strand
AGCTGCCTTTTCGATCGAGCCGGTCTGCTGGACCAGCGCGCCGATAGCAGCGCGAACCTTTTCCTGACCTTCACTGTTGTCCGGGCCAATCAATTGGTCAAAGGCCTCGCCATTTTCGGCGCTTTCAACCAGCACGCGCAGTTTGGCTTCGGTGGTTTCCAGATCGGTCTTCAGTGTGCTGTTGACCTCAGGCGCAGTGCCTTCCACCAGCGATGCCAGGCTTGGGCCGGTCATCTTGGTGCCGTCGATGCGCTCGTACTCGCCCAGATAGACGTTACGGACGCCCTTGGCGTTGTAGTAGTGCGAGTTGTGCGTGTTGTCGCTGAAGCAGTCGTGTTCGTCTTCCGGCGAGTTGGCTTCCAACGCGACCTTCATGCGCTCACCAGCCAGCTCGCCCAACGACAGGCTACCCATGCCGAAGAACATCTTGCGCAGGCCATTTTCGGCCGACTCTTTTTCCAGGCTGGCGCGATAGTTGTCGGCAACGCCGGCTTTCCACTCGCCGACCATTTCTTCGAGATCGCTGACCAGCAGTTCAGTGGCGGCCTTGAGGAAGGCGCGACGGCGGTCGCAATTGCCGCCGGTGCAGCCTTCGCCTTCGATGAAGTCGCTCACCGGGCGTTCGCCGGCGCCCGCATTGGTGCCGTTCAGGTCCTGGCCCCAAAGCAGGAATTCAATGGCGTGGTAGCCGGTGGCAACGTTGGCTTCGGAGCCGGCCAGTTCGTTCAGGCTGGCCAGCTTCTCGCCGGTGATCTCGCTGACGTCGATCTTGTCTTCGCCAATCTGCAACTCTTTGTTGGCAATGATGTTGGCCGTGGCGCCAGGGTTGCCGAGGGCGTGCTGATAGTCACCTTTGACATAGTCGATCAGGCCTTCGTCCAGCGGCCAGGCGTTGAGCTGACCTTCCCAGTCGTCGACGACCGGGTTGCCGAAGCGGAATACTTCGCTCTGCATATACGGAACGCGGGCGGCGATCCAGGCCGCTTTGGCCGCTTGCAGGGTTTCTTCGGTCGGATTGGCCAGGAGAGCGTCAACGGCATCCTGCAGCTTCAGAGCGGCAGTGTGCGCATCGCTGAAGACAGCATGGGCGATATCGGCGTAGTGCTTGACCACGGCCTGCGCGGCTTCGCTGTTCACGGTCTCTTGGGCAGCCGGTGCCGGTTCGCTCTGGGTGGTGGCGGCTTGCGGGGCAGCGGCCTGTTCGGCCGGAGCTTTGTCTTCGCCGCAACCAGCGAGTGAAATGGCGACAGCCAGAAGGCTGGCGGTAGCCCAGACGGGAGTGCGTAGCATGGCGGGTTCCTTTGCTTGCAGGGTGGTGTGAGTGAGTCGGCAGCAGGGCTGCGACAAACGGATGCAGAACATAATGCGAAAGATTTGCATTTTGTGCAAAGAAAATGCGTGCTACAGGTCGCGTATCGCCTCCGCCGGCGCAGCTAGAATGCCCCCTCTGAAGTCTGGTCATCTTATGGAGTCGCCCTGATGAGCCTGAGTGCCGCCGTTGCATGTGTCCTGCTGTTTCTCGCCGCGGCTTATGCCGTGGTTCTCTACAACGGCCTGGTGCGACTCAAGCACGGCGTAAGCAAGGCCTGGTCGAACATCGACGTGTTGTTGCGCCAGCGTCACGATGAATTGCCCAAGCTGGTGGAAACCTGCAAGCAGTACATGCAGCACGAACGCAGCACTCTGGAGCAGGTGATCAGAGCGCGCACTGCGGTGTCCGATGCCCGCGAGCAGGGCGATGTCGGCGCACTTGGCCAGGCGGAAACCGGGCTTCGAGCAGGGCTGGGGCGTTTGTTCGCCTTGGCTGAGAGCTACCCGGAGCTGCGCGCGAACGAGAGCTTTCGACATCTGCAGCAACGCATCAGCGGGCTGGAAAGCGGCATCGCCGATCGCCGTGAGCTTTACAACGAATCGGTCAATCTGAATAACGTGCGCGTCGAGCAGTTTCCCGATGTGTTGCTGGCTCGTGCGTTCGGGTTTCGCGAGGCAGCCTTGCTGCAATTCAGTGAGGCGGAAAAAGCCGATCTCGACCTCAAACCGCTGTTCGGTTGAGCGGGGGCGGAATGCTGCTTAGCGCTGCAGGCGTGGCGATGTGTCTGGTTGGCGGCTGGCTGTGGGTCACTCGCTGGTCGAAACTGCGTCACCTGCTGGACACACCGACGTCGCGGATCCGCTCGGCGGCGCAAGGCTACGTCGAGCTGGCCGGCGTGCTGCGAGGCCTCCCTGAAAAGCCGCCGTTGATGGCGCCGTTGACGGCCAAGCCTTGCCTCTGGTGGCGCTACCGTATCGAGGAGTATCAATCCGGTGGCAAGCGCGGCAGCTGGAAAGTGCTTGAGCAGGGCAGCAGCGAGGAGCTGTTGCAGCTGTTCGATGCGACTGGAGACTGCCTGATCGATCCGCGAGGCGCGGAAGTGCTTCCCGCGCGGCGTGACCGTTGGACCGGTAACCAGCGCCGCCCAAGAAGTGCGCCGCCCGGTGGCGTACTGGCCTGGCTGACTGGCCATCGGCAGTACCGCTACACCGAAGAGCGGTTGCATGCCGATGAGCCGCTGTACGCGATCGGTGATTTTCGTACCTCCGGGGGCGGTCGGCAGGGCCTCGACCTACCGAGCGCCCAAGGCCAGGTGGTGCGGGAATGGAAAGAAGACTACGCAGGGCTGTTGCAGCGATTCGACAACAATCGAGACGGCCAGCTCGACCAGGTGGAGTGGAACCGTGTGCGCCTGGCCGCGGACCTCGAAGCGAAGCGGCGCCATCGGCTGGCCAGTAACCGGCAAGCGCTGCACCAACTGGTGCGCCCTGGCGAGGGCTTGCCGTTCGTGCTGTCCAGTCATGGCGAAGAAGTGCTCGTCAGGCGCTATCGCTGGCAAGCGGCTGGCGGCGCGATGCTATGTTTGTTCGGTGCGGCCTTGCTGGCGGCTCGGGTAGCGGGTTGAGCCGCAGCGACATCCAGCGAGTCTTCCGCGTTTTGCTTAGCGCTGATCTTTATCGAGCAAGGTATCGACGGCCAGAGGGCTGCTGCAGCGCTGCCGGGCGCTTGCTGTCTTTGCCTGGTACATCGCCTCATCGGCTCGTCTGAGCAGCGAGGCTTCGTCAGTTCCGTGCTCGGGAAAGTAGGCGACGCCAATGCTCGGCTGAATCGCCAGCGCCAAGCCGGCGAGGTCTATGGGCGCGTGCATCGCGGCAAGGATGTGCGTGACCACCACCGCCGTATCGGCTGCTGTGGGACTGCCTTCCAACAACATGACGAACTCGTCGCCGCCCATCCGCGCAACCGTGTCGGTTTCGCGGATGTGTTGCGTCAGCCTTTGGGCGAAGGCTTGCAGCAGCAGATCGCCGACGCTGTGGCCATAACCATCGTTGACCTGTTTGAATCCGTCGAGATCCAGATACAGCACCGCTAAGCGCTCGTCGTTGCGCCGCGCCCGTGCCAGGGCGGTTTTAAGTCGGTCGAAGAGGAACGCGCGGTTGGGCAGGCCGGTAAGTTCATCGTACTGCGCCATCCGCTCCAGGCGAGCCTGCAGTTGTTTGCGTTCGATGGCGGTGGCGACCTGGTTGGCGATGAACTGCAGCAAGTCTATGTCCTGCTCGCAATAGGTCGCGTTTCCTGCCGTATCGTTGAGCAGCAGCGCTCCGATGCAGCCCTGAGCGGTGGCGAGGGGCGCTGCCAACCAGCAGAAGCTGTCCGTGGCGGCCATTGCCTTGAGGTTGTCGCAGACCCCCTCGCTATTCGCTGTCAGTAGTAGCGCTCGCCCGGTTCGAGTGACTTCCGCACACAGCGCCGCCGCCGGCTCGAGGGGAAGCCGTGCCGGATCGCCACCGGTTCTGCAGTAAGGAAATGTCGGACGACCCCGATCAGGGACGTTCAAGGCTACAAAACAGGTCGGCGCCGGGATAAGTCGGCCGGTGATCTGATGGACCTGTTCGAACAGTGAAGTCAGATCCGCGGTGTTGTGGGCCGCCTCGGATATTGCATAGACCGTCTCTTGCAGCGATTCAGACCGCTTGCGGCCGGTGACGTCGCGCGCTACGCCGACACGCAGCTGATCACCTTCGGACCAGCGGGCCGACCACATGATGTCCACCCGTCTACCGTCCCTGCGGATGTAGCGATTCTCGAAGTGCAGGCTAGGCTGGCCTGCCATAACCTGTTGTGCCGCCAGCAGGGTGCGTTCGCGGTCTTCAGGCGCTACCAGCTCTATCATCTGGCGACCAATCATCTCCTCCTGCGTATAGCCGAATATGCTTTCGCATGCCGCACTGACGTATACGAAATGGCCCTCGGCATCGACGACACAGACCGCGTCGAGCATGAGATCCAGAACAGTTTCCAGAGAAGGACGAGATTCGGTTTTCATCGTACGTACCAATTTGGTTACTGCGCGGTATAGGGACGTATCGGTGTGGTCAGCCTTGAGTGTAGTGGAGCCCCTCTGAAGCCGATAGCGGTCTGGATGGCGATAAGCCATTACCGCCCACGGTTTGGCTTTCAGCTACGTTTTTCGGCAATCCAGATGGTGTGTCGAGTGCCGCGATTCCCGTGAGCGAACACCTGGACCTCCTCGGCGATGAACCCTGATCTGGCGAGGCGTTGGGAGAACGCCTGATCGGCGCTGGCCGACCAGACGGCAAGCAAGCCCTTGGGACGCAGCGCTCTGGCGCAGGCGTCAAGCCCGGTTGAGGAGTACAGCCAGCTGTTGCTCTTGCGCGTCAGCCCCTCGGGACCGTTGTCCACATCGAGCATGATGGCGTCATAGCCCTGCGGCTCGCTCTTCAGAACCTCGGCGACATCCTTGCGCAGCACGCGGGTACGTGGGTCGTTGATCGGCATGCCGGATTTCTCGCCCAACGGGCCACGATTCCAGTCGATTACGCCGGGCACCAACTCGGCGACCTGAACCTCGGCATCCTTGCCCAGATGCCTGAGCGCCGAGGCGAGTGTGAAGCCCATGCCCAGGCCGCCGATCAATACTCGCGGTTGTGGCCGATGCGCGATCTTTCGGCAGGGTATTTCTGCCAGCGCATCTTCGGACCCGTGCGTGCGGGTGTTCATCAGCTGGTTACCGTTGCCGCCCTGAATCTTGATGACGAAATCGTCACCGTACTCGAACAGGCACAGGGCACCGCCGCCATCCGGGATCTCGGCGGTGTCGATCAGTACAAAACGCTTCATCGGTGACGCTCTTGGGTTGAAATTGGAGGGGCGGGGTTGAAGCGCGGCACGGCAAACAACACTTACAGGTGTTCGGAGTTGAGTCGACGCTCGAACCGCAGCGACTGGCTGAGCAATGCGGTCAATTCCGCTGCGGGAATGGGTTTGCTGTAGTAGTAGCCCTGGCCTTCGTTGCAGCCTTCGTCGATCAGGTAGCGCTCCTGCTCGGCAGTTTCCACCCCCTCGGCGATCACCAACATGCCCAGGCTCTTGCCCAGCTGGATGATGGCTCGAACGATGGTCGTGTCGCCCTCGACAGCCGCCATGTCGCGAACGAAGCTCTTGTCGATCTTGATCTTGTCGAGCGGCAGGCTTTTCAGATAGCTCAGCGATGAGTAGCCGGTGCCAAAGTCGTCGATGGCGATCAACGCACCGGAGCGACGCAGGCAGTGCAGGTTATGGGTGGCTGCGGCGATGTCTTCCATCAGACCCGTCTCAGTCACCTCGAGCTCCAGCGTCTCGGGTGGCAACTTGTGACTGCTGAGCAGGTTGCTGATCATCTCCGGCAGTCCGGCGTGGTGAAGTTGTACGGTGGACAGGTTGACCGCCATGCGCAGGTCGCTGAAGCCTTGCTGATGCCATTCGCTCAGCTGTCGGCAGGCCTGGTCGAGCACCCACTCGCCGATGGCGATGATGCTGCCGTTCTGTTCGGCGAGGGGGATGAAGATGTCGGGCGGAACCATCTTGCCGCTCGGGTGGGACCAGCGCAGCAAGGCTTCGACACCGGTAATGCGTTTGAGGCGGTAATCGATCTGTGGTTGATAGACCAAGTGGAACTCGCCTCGGGGAAGCGCTTCGGCCAGGTCATTCTGCAGCTCCCGGCGGGTCCTCATTTCGCTGTCGATGCTGGCTACATAAAATTGGTAGCGATTGCGTGAGCGGCTCTTGGCCAGTGTCATGGTCTGTTCGGCTTTCTGCAGCAGCTTTTCAGTGCTGTCACCGTCTTCGGGATACAGGGTGATACCGATGGTGGCGCGCAAACGTATGTGTTGCTCATCGAGGGTGACGGGACGCTCCAGGTCGTCGAGCACCTTCTGCGCCAGTTCGGCCGCTTCGTAGGGCTGTTCGAAGCCGACCAGCACCAGGACGAATTGATCACCGCCCAGCCGCGCCAACGCCCCGACGCGTCCGCTCTGGCTGCGTAACCGATCGGCCAGCGCCACCAGCAGCCGGTCGCCGTTCTGGTAGCTGAACTGCTCGTTCATGCCCTTGAAATCATCGAGTCCGAGGCAAAGCACAGCCACGCGGCGTTGCAATCGGGCGGCCTCGCTCAGGATGTTGTCCAGTTGCTGCTGCAGCTGCTGGCGGTTGGGCAGGTTGGTGAGCGAGTCATACCGGGTCATGCGTTGCAGGTTGCTTTCGGCTGCATGCCGCAACTGCATGTTGTGCTGAATGGAGGCGAGCAGGCCATTGGCGGTTTCGACCCAGAGGCCCAGTTCATTGCGCTCATGCCCTTTTGGCATTGGCAGCGAGTGCTCGCCGGGGCGGCCCGGGTTGATGCGCGACATGTGCTCGATGAGCTTGGTCAGCGGTCGCGTGAGCAGCCACTCATAGATCAGGTACAGCAGGAAACCCAGCACCAGCGCGCGAAGGATGCCGACGACGAAAAGCACCACCGAGCTCCGGAGGAAGGCGTCTCCATAGGGGGCGGTATCGAGCGTGATGCGCAGATCGCCGTAGTATTCGTTATAAGGCGGGCGGCCGATCAACGGGATCGAGAACTCCTGATCGCGGCCGAGTATCGGGTCGGTCAACCAGCGCGAGGAGTGCGACATGAGCGGGCGGGACTTGGCCGCCAGCGGTGCTTCGCCGGGAAGGCCAATCGAGGCTTTGCGAATCGACTCGTGCTGGAACAGGCCTTCCATGACCTGGGCTCCCATTTCCCGGTCCAGGCTATAGATCGCCTGAGTGGACGGGTCGCGGGTCATGCGCAGGATTCGCTGAGCTTCGGCATCGATCAGCTGGCGGGTCGTGTAGGCATCGAAGATGATCTGCGCGCAGCTGAGTACCAGGCCAACGGCAAGCGCGGACAGCAGGACGATACGGAGCAGTGTTCTGGACAGACTGTTGCGCAATGCGGTCAATAGAATTTCCTTCTTCCGAGCCGGTGGCCAGCGCAAGTATTGGTTGTCGTGTGTGATGCGTCAAAGACGCGGGCTGCGGGCGCGAAGCAGAACGTATCAGATTGGCGGGTGTCCTGCCGCCCCCTTGATCGAATCCTGATTGAAGCGGAAAACGACGCCGCAGGGCTATGCCACAGGTCCCATTGCGGTTTGATTGCAGCGTTAGCCAACAGGATTCGCTTCCTTTACCTCGCAGCCTTTGATGACCATCCGTGTGATCGTTTCGGCCGCGGCTTCATAGTCCGCATCATCGAGCGCAGTCTTGCCTGTTACGGTGGAGATCTGCCAATCGAAATCGGCGTAGGTCTGGGTCGCTGCCCAGATGCTGAACATCAGGTGATGGGGGTCGACGGCGGCCATCAACCCCTTGTCAATCCAGCCCTGAATGCAGGCCACATTGTGGGTGGCCTGGGCATTGAGCTGTGCGGCACGCTCGGCCGGTAGATGGGGTGCGCCATGCATGATCTCGCTGGCAAACACCTTGGACGCGCAAGCGTGCTCCCTGGATATGCGAATTTTGGTGCGGATATAGGCGCGCAACACGTCTGCCGGTTCGCCGGGCTGATTGAACGGAGCAGATGCCTGCAGCAGAGGCTCGACGATACTGTCCAACACCTCGCGGTAGAGGTTTTCCTTGCTCTTGAAGTAGTAGTAGACGTTGGGCTTGGGCAGTCCGGCGCGGTCGGCAATGTCGCTGGTCTTGCTGGCGGCGAAGCCCTTCTCGGCGAATTCTTCGCTGGCAGCACGAAGGATCAGTTCTTTATTGCGCTCGCGGATACTGGACATAGGGCCTGTTCGATTCATGACCACCCAGCCTGGTGGCCTGCCGCCGCATCCTAGCACCGGCTTCCGAACAGCCTCAAGGCAAGAGGCGGGCTTGATGCGAGGGGAGCCAGAGCGCTGGGTTGTAACGCGCGGCTGTCTCGTCAGGGGTCGCGCCTGCACACGTCATAGCCCAGCACGCCTGTTCGCAGCACTGGAAATCGATCTGGCTACAGCAGTCCGCCAAACGGTCATCAAGCCTTGGTCGTTTTGACCGATAGGATATTGGCGTCAAACATAATTTATGTATACACATTGATATCAAGGTTGTGTACGTTTACTAAAAAACAACCGAGGTCACACACATGCCTTTCATGCAACGCAGTATTCAATGGCAATTGATCGTCAGCATGGGGGCGGCTCTGCTTGCCAGTATCCTGATTGTCATTTTGGTCTATTCGTCGGCGGTCAACCGCCTGGCCGAGCGCTATCTGGTGGGGCAGGCGCTGCCTGCCAACATTTCCGCAATCCGCAATGACATCGAGCGCACTCTGGCGGCGCCGATCACCGCCACGGCCGGGATTGCCGGCAATACGCTGGTTCAGGACTGGCTGCAGTACGGTGAAAGCACCGACCAGGCGCAGGCGATGGGCCGATACCTGGAGGGCGTCAAGGCTCAGCAGAATGCGCTGACGACTTCCATCGCCGTGCTCGATAGCGGTAATTACTATTCGGAAGCAGGGCTCTCACGCACCCTCAATCGCAATGCTCCTGGCGACGGCTGGTTTTACAGCCTGATCGACAGCGGCACCAAACGGCGCTTCGAGATCGACATCGACAAGGCCTCTCGCCAGCCCACCCTGTTCATCAACCAGCGCATCGAGGCTGGCGGCAGGACCCTGGGGGTGGCTGGGCTTGGCTTCAGCTTGAAGAGCATGTCCGAACTGATCAGCAACTTTCGCTTCGGCGAGCGTGGAGAGGTATATCTGATCAGCGGCGGCGGTCGCGTCAAGGTGCATCCGAAAACCGAGAACAATGATCAGATCGAGCTTGCCGCACTGACCGGTAGTGAAGCGGCGCAGAAGCTCCTCGACGGCGCAACCGACGCGGTGCGTTTCGAACGTGATGGCGAGGCGTTTCTGGCGGTCGCTCAGCCATTGGAAAGCCTGGGCTGGGTGTTGGTCAGTGAAGTGCCGGAAGCGGAAATCTTCGCCGAGGCACGCCGCACCTTGTGGACCATCAGCCTGATCGGCGCCTGTATCGCGCTGTTCTTCCTCGGTCTCGTGGTGTTGCTGGCGCGCGGGCTGGTGAAGCCTATTCGTCAGGTGACCAATGCGCTCGTCGAGATCGGTGGCGGTGGTGGTGATCTTACTCGTCGTCTGGACGAAAGTCGGGCTGATGAGCTGGGTGATCTGGCCCGTGGCTTTAACCGCTTCATCGGTAGCCTGCGCGGGTTGATCGGTGATGTGCTGAGCACCAGCGAGCAACTGCGCAGCTCTGTGGGACAGGTCGCTCAGGTGGTGGACAACACCGCGACCCGTGCGGGTCGCCAGCATGAAATGACCGACATGGTCGCCACCGCCGTGCACGAGATGGGTCTGACCGTGCAGGAGATCGCACGCAACGCCAGCAACGCCGCACAGGCTTCGCAAGGGGCACGTAGCGAGGCGATCACTGCGCGGAAAGTCGTCGGCGATTCGATTGCGCACATCGAAAAGATGTCGGGTGATATCGGTCACGCCGCTGAGTCGGTTACCGATCTGGCGCAGCAGGTGGCATCCATCGACAAGGTGCTGGCAGTGATCCGCAGCATTTCCGAGCAGACCAACCTGCTGGCCCTGAACGCAGCCATCGAGGCCGCGCGCGCCGGGGAGATGGGCCGTGGTTTTGCGGTGGTTGCCGACGAAGTACGGACCCTGGCCAGCCGGACCCAGACGTCCACCGACGAGATCCAGCAGATGATTCAGGGCCTCAAGAGCGGTGCTGAAAACGCAGTCAATTCCATGCATGCAGGGCAGGCTGCGACTGGCACTGGTGTACAGGCCAGTCAGCGCACCGGCCAGTCTCTCAGTGCAATCACCGAGCAAGTCGAAGCGATCAGCGACATGAACACACAGGTGGCGGCAGCGACCGAAGAGCAGAGCAGTGTGACCGAGGAGATCACCCGCAACGTACAGGGCATCGCCGACCTGGCCCAGGCCACCGCCAGTGATGTGCAGGGCTGTCGAGAAGATTGTCATGAGCTGAGCCGCCTGGCAGACGATCTGAGTCGGCAGATGGGCAGCTTCAAGCTGTGACCTGAGCGGCGCGCCCTGCTCACTGGGCGGTGGCGCGCTGTATTGCGGTAATGCTGCAGCAATTCACTCGCTGATCGTTGTAAAGGCGGGCTAGCTATCGAACCGTGCGTGACTCAGCGCACTACCCGGACACGCCATAACGACGCCGCCTGAAAAACGTGACCAATAAAAAAGCAGCCTTTCGGCTGCTTTTTTGTTCCACACCCTGCGCCAGCTGGCTTAGAAGTGCGCTTTGACCAGCAGGCTGGCGGTGTTCTGGTTGGTGCCGCCAACCAGATCGCTGACAAAGCCACCGTCTTCGATGCCGTATTTGTCAGACCAGTAGTCGTATTCGATACCGACGTAGAGTTTGCCTGGCTCGCCGTCCAGCGCCTTGCCAAGGTCGTACTTGATCTGCGGGTTGATGTGCAGGTTCTTCGACATGAAGTCACCGCTGCTTTCCGAACCGGCGTCGTTGACCACCCAGTCGATGAATCCGTCGAACAGGATGTCTGACTTGCCGACCGGGAAGGTCATCGCCCAGGTCGGGGTGACCTGCCACTGGCCGGAGGCGCGGCGGGTGGTGCCGTCGGGCTTGCGGTAGTACACGTTGATGGCCAGACGATCGAAGCCGGGCACATCGAGATCGACAGCCGGGCCTAGCAGATAGGTCTGATTGGGGCGGCCGGCGCTGCTTTCGCCGCGCTCGTAGGTGGCTGCCAGCAACACGTCCTTGACCGGGCCGAAGCTCACATCCTGGCCGCTCAGTTTGCCGAGCGACAGGCGCGGGCTGAATTCGCCGTAGTAGGTGTGTCCTTCCTCGCCTGACAGGCCGTTGTACCACTTGTTATCGACGAACAGGAACAAGTCGCCCCAGCTCCAGCCGCTGGCGTGCTCGAAGGTCACGGTTTGCTGGATCTCGCCGGCGTCGACCTTGAAATCCTGGCCATAGAGATAGCTGAGGCTGTTGTTCTGCCAGTGAAGCATGCCATCGGCAAAGGCCGGGGCGGACAGCAGGCAGCCGGCCATCGCCAGCGACAGTGAAGTGCGCTTGAAGGTCATGTTGATACCCTTTGGTTTTGTTGTTGTGATGAATGCAGGTGCAGCGCCCGGCGCTTAGGGCCGGGCGCCGGAGCCGTCAGCCCGTAGGCGTCAGCTGGGCCGATGGGTCGGTGGTGGTGGCTTTCGGATGGACCTTGGAGTAATCGGGGATATTCACGGCCAGGGTGTTGGTGCCGACCGTGTCCTCGATCAGGTTGTCCGGATCGTAGTCATCCATCTCTTCCGGCTCGCGCGGAAGGAAGAAGTTGAGCAGGATCGCGCTGAACGCACCGATGGTGATGGGTGAGCCGAAGATGTTCTTCAGGACGTCGGGCAGGTTGGTCAGCACATCCGGCACGGCGGCTACGCCCAGGCCCAGGCCCAGCGAGATTGCCACGATCAGCATGTTGCGGCGGTTGAGGCCGGCTTCGGCGAGGATCTTGATGCCTGCGATCGCGACCGTGCCGAACATGATCAGCGTGGCGCCGCCGAGTACCGGCTTGGGCATCAGCTGCAACACGCCACCGACCACCGGGAACAGCGCCAGCAAGATCAGTATGCCGGCGATATACAGACCCACATGGCGACTGGCGACGCCGGTCAGCTGTATCACGCCGTTGTTCTGGCTGAAGGTGGTCATTGGCAGGCTGTTGAAGGTCGCGGCCAGCAGCGAGCTGCAACCGTCGCCGAGAATGCCGCCCTTGATGCGCTTCATGTACAGCGGGCCCTTGACCGGCTCACGCGAGATCATCGAGTTAGCGGTCAGATCACCGGCTGTCTCCAGCGGCGTAATCAGAAAGATCACCGCGATGGGGATGAAGGCCATCCAATCGAAGGCAAAGCCGAACTTGAACGGTTGCGGCACGCTGACTGCCGGCAAGGCGGCCAGGCTGGAAAAATCCACCATGCCCATCATCCAGGCGGCCGCGTAGCCCACCACCAGCGCCACGATTACCGCCGACAAGCGCAGCAAGGGGAGGCCAAAGCGATTGAGGACGATGATGGTGCCGAGGACCAACCCGGCCAGCGCAAGGTTAGGCAGCGCTCCGGGGTTTTCCGCGCCATAGCCACCGGCAATGTCAGTCATCGAGACCTTGATCAGCGACAGACCCATCAGGCTGATGATGGTGCCAGTGACCACGGGAGTGATGATTCGGCGCAGTTTATCGATATAGCGGCTGACGGCGATTTCGACGAAGGCCGCGCAGAAGCCGACGCCGAACAGCGTGGCTAGGATGTCTTCCGGGCTGCCACCCCGATTCTTCACGATAAAGCCGGCCGCCAGAATCACGCTGAGAAAGCCGAAGCTGGTGCCCTGCAGACAAAGCATGCCGGCGCCGATCGGGCCGATTCGCTTGGCCTGGATAAAGGTGCCGAGGCCCGAGACGAACAGCGCCATGCTCACGAGGTAGGGGACATAGTCGCCCAACCCCAGCACGCTGCCGATGATCAGGGTCGGTGTGATGACGCCGACGAAGCTGGCGAGTACGTGCTGTATCGCGGCGAACGTAGCGGGGATCGGACCCGGGCGATCTTCGAGCTGATAGATCAGGTCCTGGTTGGGAGCGTCACCGCTCCTGGATTCGGTTGCGGTCATGAGTCAAGCCTGCCATTCGTTATTGTTCGGTCATGGGCTTCCGAGGCTGCACGGACCTCGTAGACTGACCGTCGAAAAGCTGTTCGTTCGGTCAGGTTGGGCTCGACTATAACAACCTGTGAACAGCTGTTGAAACAATTAATTTAACGATTGTGCACAATTGTGCTGGCAGAGCAGTGATTGTCCGCTGGGTGGGCTTGATTCAACGTCAGTCAGCGGTTTGGCTGCAGCTCCCGCGCGACGTTCTCCGCCAGGCCCGCACCGGCTTCGCTCATGGTCAGGTAGGTGCGATCCGCGCCGGCCTCCTCTATCTGCTGGGCGATGTCTTCGTACATCGCGTGGGAGACGATCAGCCCATCGAAACCTTTGCCACGCAGTTTGCGCGTGGAGATGATCTTGGCTTCGGCATCGTTCATCGCCAGGATCACCGCCTCGACCTTGTTCATCTCCAGGCTCTCCCAGAACATCTGGTCTTCGGCGTCAGCGAACAGTACGTGGCGGCCTTTCTCGCTGCTCTTTTCTACGGTTACCGGATCGGAATCGAGACTGATCAATCGCCAGCCCTGATTCTGCAAATGGTCGTAGGCGGCGCGGCCGGTGCGGCCCATACCCATGATCAGGATCTGCGCGTCGCCCAGCGACACCGGCTGTTCGTCTGGGTGGCGTGTGTTGCGCTCCAGAGGGATCAGGCGTCTGGCAAAGCGGTCGTAGAGCGGGTGCGAAATCCGGTTGAGCTGAGCAGAGACAACAAACGACAGGGCCACGGTGATGGCCAGTGGGGTAAGCCATTGCGGCAGCACCACGCTGGCGACAATCAGGCCGAACTCACTGTAGTTGGTCAGGCTTGCAGCGCTGAGAAAGGCACTGCGCGCGCGCAGGCGGAACAGCAGGAACAGGAAAAAGAACAGCGCGCCCTTGAGCGGCAACAGCAGTGCTACTGCGCCGGCAAAGAGCATGGCGTTCATGTCCGGCAGGCCACCGATGCCGATCTGCAGAAAGAACCCGACCAGGAAGACTTCCTTGATCGCCCAGAGTGAATTGGACAGCTCGGTGGCGCGCTTGTGTTTGGCCAGCATCGCACCGAAGGCCAGCGCGCCCAGCTCGGAGCTCAGGCCCACATATTCAAAGCCGAGACCGCCGGCGACCAGCGCCAGCATCAGCCCCAGCAACACCATCAGTTCCTCGTGGCCGCTGTGATCGAGCAGGCGGAACAGCAGCGGGCGCAGCAGCGGAAGGCCGAACACCAGCAGCGCCCAGGCTGACGGCACCTTGCCGCTGGCGATGCTCATCACCACCAGGGCGATCAGGTCCTGAATGATCAGGACGCCAATGGCGACACGGCCATGAAAGGCGCGCAGTTCGCGTTTGCCTTCCAGCACTTTCGCGGCCAGTACGGTACTGGAGAACGACAAGGCGATCGCCAGCAGCAGACTGTCGCGCCAGCTGGTGTCGAGAAACAGCAGAATCGCCGGCAGTACCACCAGGCTGGATATGCCGAAGTGGAGCAGGCTGCCGCCGATGACTTCGCGGCGCACCAGGTTGCTCAGCTTGAGCTTGAGACCGACCGTGAACAGCAGCAGCAGCACGCCCAGGTGCGCGAGGTGCTCGAGAATCACACTGTCGGTCGGGCCGACCCCGAAATGTTCGCCAAAGGCGGCGAGGGCAAAGCCGGCGGCCAGATAACCAATCAAGGGTGGCAGCCCGATCGAGCGTGTCGCAAGGCCGAGGATGAATGCGAAGGCGATCCAGGTTGCTTCGATCATGGGTCAGACCTTCTCGTTCGGGCGGGCGGGGATAGGACGGCGGGGCATTTTAACGGTGGTGCGGTGCTTGTCGAGTGTCGGGCGGCTGGAGAATAAAGCAAGGCAGAAAAAATAAGGCCCGCACATGGCGGGCCTGGGGGCTTATTGGGGACGGTATTGTCAGTGATGCGCAGCGCCTGTGAGCGCCTGGCGTTCGGCGCCACCGAGCACGTTGAACAGCAGGTTGAGGGTCACCGCGCTGAGCGTCGCCACCGCGATACCGCTGTGGGTGATCGGCTCCATCCAATGCGGCAGATGCGCAAAGAACTCAGGGCGGACTACCGGCACCATCCCGAGGCCGATGCTCACCGCCACCAGCAGCTGGTTACGACGGTCACCGATGTCAGCTTCCTGAAGAATCTTGATACCAGTGGCCGCGACCATGCCGAACATGGCGATGCCGGCGCCGCCCAGCACCGCCGCCGGAATCGAAGCCACCATGAATGCGGCCTTGGGCAGCAGGCTCAGGCTGATCAGGAACAGCCCGGCAATCGCCGTGACGAAGCGGCTACGTACGCCGGTCATCTGCACCAGGCCGATGTTCTGGGCAAAGGAGGAGTGGGTGAAGGTGTTCATGAAACCGGCGAGAAAGGTCGCCCCGGCATCGCACAACAGGCCGCGACGCAGTTGCTTTGGGTCGACCTCCTGCCCGGTGATCTTGCCCAGCGCGAGAAACATGCCGGCGGACTCGACGAAGATGATCACCACCACCAAGCACATGGACAGAATTGGCGCGAGCAGGAACTGCGGCGCTCCGAAGTGATTAGGCGTAACCACCTGAAATGCGGGTGCAGCGCTGATGCCGGACAGGTCGACCATGCCCAGACTGCCGGCCAGCACATAGCCCAAGGCCATGCCCACCAGGACTGAAACGTTGACCCAGAAACCGCGCATGAACTGATTGATCAGCAGGATCACCGCCAGCACGGCTGCCGCTACGCCAAGGTAGGGCAGGGCGCCGAACTGACCGGTGCCGCTGCCACCACCCGCCCAGTTCACTGCCACCGGGAACAGCGAGAGGCCGATGGCGGTAATCACGGTGCCCGTTACCAGCGGCGGAAACAGGCGCACGATCTTGCACACGAACGGCGCAATCAATAGCCCGAAGAAGCCGGCTGCGATGGTCGCACCGAAAATTCCGGTCATGCCCACGCCGGGCATGCCGGCCATCACTACCATGCTGCTGACCGCCGCGAAGCTGGCGCCCATCATCACCGGCATGCGGATGCCCACCGGCCCGATGCCCATCGATTGCACGACCGTGGCGATGCCCGCTACCAGCAGGTCGGCGTTGATCAGGAAGGCGATCTCCTCACGAGACAGCCCTGCTGCCTGGCCCACGATCAGCGGGACGGCAACCGCGCCGCCATACATCAGCAGCACATGCTGGAAACTCACCAGCAGCATCTGCAGCAAGGGCAGCCGCTTCTCTGTGGCGGGTGCGGTCTCCCGCTCGGTCACATCGTTCATGCAAAAACACCTCGGACGCTTTTGTTATTGGATGGTCGCGGTGGCCCCGCCGAACGAGCGGGGCCGGGTATAGGGTGCTCGGGGTTTCGGCTGTCGCCGTCCGCTGGGCTTGATTTCGGGTCGAGCTGAGGCCTCGCCTGGTGCAGCGCGGCTTGAGCGTTGACGAGGTGAAAAAAAGCCGCGCTCGAAAGCGCGGCTGGTGAGCGGCGATCAATCGATCGGCGCGCCCTTGTCGATCCAGGCTCCGAGCAGGTCGCGCTCTTCCTGGGTCATGTTGGTCATGTTGCCCAGCGGCATGATCTGACTGGCCACGGCTTGCGCATGAATCTTCGCAGCCTGCAGGCGGATCTGCTCAGGCGTATCGAACATCACGCCTGCCGGAGCTGCGCTGAACAGCGGGCTGCTCGGCTGCGCGGCGTGGCAAACGGTGCAGCGCTCGTTGATCACCCGATGAACCGCGGCAAACTCACTGTTGCCGGCTTGCGCGGCCGGCGCTACCGCAGCGGCCTGCTGGGCTTCGAGGCTTTGCTCACGCGGGCTGGTTGGCACCGCATTGGGTACGCCACCCTGGCGGTTCGGCGCAGTGACGAACGCCAGACAGATCATGCCGACTGCAGCAGCAGGCAGTGTCCAGGCGAAGCGATTGCTGTCATGACGGGTGTTGAAGTAGTGACGCACCAGCACCGCGAGTACCGAGATACCGGCCAGGATCAGCCAGTTGTACTGGCTGCCGTAGGTGCTCGGGAAGTGGTTGCTGATCATGATGAACAGCACGGGCAAGGTGAAGTAGTTGTTGTGGCGCGAGCGCAGCAGGCCCTTGGCGGGCAGCAATGGGTCCGGGGTGCGGTTCTGCTCGATGGCAGCGACCAGCGCACGTTGTGCCGGCATGATGATGCGGAACACGTTGCCGACCATGATGGTTCCGATCAGCGCGCCGGTGTGGATGTACGCCGCACGTCCGCTGAAGACCTGCGAATAGGCCCACGCAGCGAAGATCACCAGGACAAACAGGATCAGGCCGAGCAGTGCGGGCTTCTTGCCAAGCGGCGAGTCACAGAGCAGGTCATAGACGAACCAGCCGACGATCAGCGAGCCGAAACCGATGGCAATGGCCATGGCTGGCGCCAGATCACTGCCAGGCGCAATCAGGTAGAGCGAAGGGTTGAGGTAGTAGACCACCATCAGCAGGGTCACGCCCGACAGCCAGGTGGTGTAGGCCTCCCACTTGAACCAGTGCAGGTTGTCCGGCATTTGAGGCGGTGCCAACTTGTACTTTTCCAGGTGGTAGATGCCGCCGCCGTGAATCGCCCAGAGATCGCCCGACAGGCCGTCGCGGGGGTTGGCGCGGTTAAGGTTGTTTTCCAGCCAGACGAAATAGAACGACGCGCCGATCCAGGCGATGCCGACGATCATGTGTATCCAGCGAACAGTAAGGTTCAGCCATTCGGTCAAATGTGCTTCCACGATAATTACCTCTTGCACGGCTGGCACGCCAACCGTTGTTTCTTCTTATTCGACTCGTCGCAAGTGTTCCGCTTGTTCTGAAGCACGCATGTCTGGTGTCGGCTAGTCCACAGCCGCGCCGGTCATGCCCGCGCTGATCAATCGGTTGCTTGGCCGGAGTCCCGGTGGGGGTCGAGGAGAAGCTGCTCGTCCTCGGTGAAAAAATGCTCGTCGCAGTTGTTGCCAGAACCGCTGCGATCGACCACCAGGAATTCATCCCGCTTTTCGATCGTCAGCACCGGGTGGTGCCAGACGCCGCGGTGGTAATTGACGCCCTGCCTGCCGTTGCTGCGGAAGGCGCGGACGTTACCCGGTACAGGTGCATCGCCAAGTGGCGCGACCACGACCAGAAAGGGGTTGCCGAGCAGCGGAATGAAAGCCTGGCTGCCCTGCGGGTGTCTTTCGAGCATGCGAATGACCAGCGGCATTTCCAGCGCGTCGGCGGCGAAAATGCTGATGATGGCCTGGTCGTCCGGCTGCGCGGTCTCGACCGACGCCAGCTTGTGATAGCGGCGGGTGGAACCGTTATTGATCATGAAGTAGTCGCTGCCTTCGGTTTCGATGACATCACCGAAGGGGGCAAAGGCTTCCTTGGTCAGCGGTTCGATCTTGAGTGTGCGCATAGGGACTGCTCTGTTTGGTGTTTATGTATGAGCGAGCTTGCGAGCAAGCTCGCTCCTACAGGAGTTTTTACTTCACTGCCTTGCCGAACAACCGCAGACGGCTGACGCCGCCGTCGGGGAAGATGTTCAGGCGCACGTGGGTGATCGGACCAAGCTTGGCGATCTGCTCGCTGAACTCGTGTTCGGCGTGCATTTCCAGCTTCTGGCTCGGCAGCAGTTCACGCCAGAACAGGCTCTGGGTCTCGATCTGGCTGTCGGTGCCGCCTTTAACAAAGGCCGCCTGGATGTTGCAGCTGTCCGGGTAGTTGCCTTTGAAGTGCAGGGTGTCGACGACGATGCGCTCGATTTCGCCAGGGGTGCCCAGCGCGACGATGACCCAGTCGTTGCCCGGCGTGCGGCGGCGGGCGGTTTCCCAGCCGTCGCCCATGTTGATGCCGCGACCCGGGTTGAGAATGTTGCTCATGCGACCGAAATGCTCATCGGAGCAGGCCAGTGCGCGGCCGCCATTGAGAGCCGAGGCCAGGTCGAGCTGCTCGTTGTCACCAACCGTGCTCCAGTCGCGGTACGGAATGCCGTGCACGCGCAGACGGGCAACACCACCATCCGGGTAGATGTTGAAGCGCAGGTGACTGACCGGCTTGTCGAACGCGATCTCGTGGTAATGGTGGCTGTTGCCTTGCAGCTCTACCGCAGGAAGGATTTCAGTCCACTGGGTATTGTCGTCCGGGTCGCCTTCGGCGAGGAAGCAGGCTTCCAGTGAGGCGGACGGCGGGAAGTTACCGGTGAAGAAGCTGGTGTCGATGTCGACGCCCTTGATCGAGCCGGGCACGCCGAGGCGAATGACCGCGTGGTCGTAGCCTTCGAAGCGCTTGCGGCGCGACTCCCAGCCGTCCATCCACTTGCCGTTGTCATCGAAAACGCCCTCCTTCCATACGGCCGGCGTCGGCTGGAACAGCCGGTTGACGTCGGCAAACCAGTCGTCGGTGACGGAGATGGCCTTGGTGCCCAGGCGGGCGTCGGCCAGGTTGACGTATTTTTCGAAAGGTACGGCGTAGCTTTTCATACGTTGTTCTTCTCTTCGTGTCGTCTGATGGTGCTTGCTTACATCGCCTGCAGACGGAACAGGGCGATCTTGTTGATTTCGGCCAGGGCGCGGGCGAATTCCTGCTCTTGCGAGTTATTCATGCGCTCCTCGAAGGCTGCCAGGATCTGGTGCCGGTTACTGCCCTTGACCGCCATGATGAAGATGAAGCCGAACTTGGCCTTGTAGGCATCGTTCAGTTCGGTAAAGCGGGCGAACTCTTCAGCCGTGCATTCATGAATCCCGGCTCCGGCCTGCTCGGCGGTGCTCGATGCGGTCAGCTCGCCGCGTACGGCAGCCTTGCCGGCGAGGTCCGGGTGAGCGTTGATCAATGCCAGCTGGGTGTCATGGTGGGCTGACAACATCGCCTGCGACATGCGGGTGTGCATCACCTCGACGTAGTCCAGCGTCTCGTCCACACCGGCCTGATAAACAGTGTCGGCGACCCACGGCGAGTGCTCGTAGACATCAGCGAAGGTCGAGATAAAGGCGTCACGGTCCAGGGTGGACGGCTTGATGGTCTTGAACGGGGTCATAGGCTGCGTTCCTGAGTAAGCGGGTGAGTCGAGTGCCAGTGGCGGGCTATGTCGACACGGCGGGCGAACCACACCTGCTCGTGGCCCTTGGCGTACTCGATGAAGCGCTGCAGCGCGGCAAGACGTGCGGGACGGCCCAGCAAGCGGCAGTGCATGCCAATGGACAGCATCTTCGGCGCGCCTTCACAGCCTTCGGCATAGAGCACGTCGAACGCATCCTTCAGGTAATTGAAGAAGTCGTCACCGGTATTGAAGCCCTGCACTTGGGTGAAACGCATGTCGTTGGTGTCCAGCGTGTAGGGGATCACCAGGTGTGGCTTGTCGGGCGTCGATTCCGGGTCCCAGTAGGGCAGGTCGTCGTCATAAGTATCGGAGTCATAGAGGAAGCCGCCTTCCTCGCGCACCAGCCGGCGAGTATTCGGCCCGGTGCGGCCGGTGTACCAGCCCAGCGGACGCTCGCCAGTGATGTCGGTAAGGATGCGGATGGCTTCCTGCATGTGCTCGCGCTCTTGCGCTTCATCCATGTACTGGTAGTCGATCCAGCGATAGCCATGACTGCAGATCTCGTGCCCGTCGGCGGCCATGGCCTTGATTACGTCCGGGTGACGCTGCGCGGCCATCGCTACGGCGAAGATCGTGAGCGGAATGTCGTTCTTGCGGAACAGCTTGAGCAGGCGCCACACCCCGGCACGGCTTCCGTATTCGTAGAGCGACTCCATGCTCATGTTGCGCACGCCCTGCAGGGGCTGGGCTGAAACCATCTCGGACAGGAAGGCTTCGGATTCCTTGTCGCCATGCAGTACGCAACGCTCGCCGCCTTCTTCGTAGTTGAGCACGAAGGACAGGGCGATACGGGCATTGCCCGGCCATTGCGGATGGGGTGGATTCTCGGCATAGCCGATGAGGTCGCGAGGGTAGTCTGCGCTCACTGTTGTTATTCCTTGTTTGATCCGCGGGTTACCGCTGTAAAGTGCGGGCAACCGTCATGGCTCAATTGTATACAAAACGTTTTGCAGTTTGTAAATCAAAAATCTCGACAAGCTGACCGTCTGAACCTGGGGTCTTGGCGTTCACCTCATGGTGTTCATTGCATAGTCGGCCAGCTAGAGCCTTGCCATCCGATGCTGACCAGCAGGAACTGAGCCAAGGTGAGGATTTATAAACTGTGTACAATTTTTACCGAAACTGTCTTTGTTTTTTCTTGCGGGATGCTATGCTCGACTCACTCCACCACTCACCCACCAAGAGGAGGCGGGCATTGGCGGCCAATCGCTGATGCTGGAATCTATGGGACGTTTGACTACTCATGTACTGGATGCCGCTCACGGCTGCCCAGGCAGCAATATCCGTATTGAACTCTATCGCGTTGAAGGCGAGCGCCTGGAGCTGGTGACCACGCGCCAGACCAACAGCGATGGCCGCTGCGACTCACCTCTGCTGGACGGTGACGACTATCGTTCCGGCGTCTATCAGCTGCAGTTCTCGGCGGGCGACTATTACCGCGGACGCGGCGTAACGCTGCCCGAGCCGGCTTTTCTCGACGTGGTGGTACTGCGCTTCGGCATCAGCGCCGAGCAGGATCATTACCACGTGCCGCTACTCATTTCGCCGTACAGCTACTCGACCTATCGAGGCAGCTGATGGCATCTGCCGTGCCGTTATCGGTACGGCGGTTACCTCTCCCATGCGTGAAACTTGACTCCCCTGAGTCCCCGGACCCGCCTCTAAGGCGGGTTTTTTTTGAGGTGGGCGTTCGGTCGTGTCTGACCGCTGTTGGCGCAGGCCGGTAGGGTGGCTAGCGCGAAGCCTACCCACCGCTTCATGGAACCCTCACCGACTCATCAAGGAAGCCGCTCCCGCGCCTCCAAACAGCGCAGCGCTGGTTCGGTTGAACCAAACCTGCCCCTTTCCGGTGCGCAGGTAGCGCGCTGCGCCATGCGCCCCCAGCCCGTACGCCAGCTTGCAGCAGAGGTCCAGCACCGCCCAGGTCAGGATCATCACCAGTAGCTGCGGCATGAAGGGCCGATCCGCACTGAGGAATTGCGGCAGGAAGGCCGCAAAGAACAGGATGTCTTTCGGGTTGCTGGCACCCAGGCCAAACGCGCGCCAGTACAGCTGGCGAAAGCGCGGGCTGACCTCAGCGGTCGCCACACTGGGCGCGCTGGCGGGGCGGCGAGATTCCTGCCAGCTCTGCCAGGCCAGATAGAACAAGTAGAAGGCGCCGATGATTTTCAGAACGCTGAATACCTGCTCCGACGCCAGCAGCAGCGCCCCAAGCCCCAACGCCGAGGCGCAGAGCAGACAGATCGAGGCGCTGACGCCGCCGACGAAGGCCGGCCAGGAACGGCGGAGTCCGTAGTTGAGACTGTTGCTGATCATCAGCAGCGACAGCGGGCCGGGGATCAGGATGACCACCAGCGCCGCGCTCGCAAACAACAACCAGGTTTCCAGGCTCATTTCGGCACTCCTCGGAAGCAATTAGAAAATGTAGGTAGCGTGGATTGGGCTACCACGCCGCTGCGGGGTGGATCAGGTTGCATCATTACAGTTCTTCCAAACGCACTCTGCAGGCTTCAAAACGTCAAAAAGCCCCACCGCCGGAACGGTGGGGCCACTGGTTCGCCTGATTAAAGAAAGGCGAACTTGGCGATGAAGATCACACACAACACGTACAGGCTGATCGAGACCTTGTCGCGTTGTCCGGTCAGCAGCTTGAGCGTTGCATAGGTCAGGAACCCCAGCGCAATGCCGTTGGCGATGGAGAAGGTCAGCGGCATCATCACCACGGTGACGATAGCCGGAATGGTGTCGGTGTGATCCTTCCAGTCGATATTGGCCAGACCGCTCATCATCAGCATCGCGACGTAGATCAACGCCCCCGCAGTGGCATAGGCAGGGATCATGCCGGCCAGCGGCGCGAAGAACATCGCGACAAGGAACAGCGCGCCGACGGTCACGGCAGTCAAGCCGGTGCGTCCGCCCGCGGCAACGCCCGAAGCGCTTTCCACATAGCTGGTCACCGGCGGACAGCCGACGAAGGCACCCACGACGCTGGACGTGCTGTCGGCTTTCAGCGCACGGGAGAGGTTCTGGATCTTGCCGTCCTCATCCACCAGGTGCGCACGGTGCGCGACGCCCATCAGGGTGCCGGCGGTATCGAACATGTTCACGAAGAGGAACGCGAGGATCACGCTGACCATCGCGACATTCAGCGCGCCGGCGATATCCATCGCCAGCCAGGTCGGCGCCAGGCTGGGCGGCATCGACACCACGCCGTTGTACTCGACCAGACCCATTGCCCAGCCGATGCCGGTCACCACCAGCATGCTCAGCAGAATGGCACCGAAGACATTGCGGTGGCTGAGCACGGCGATCATCAGGAAGCACACCGCCGCGAGCAGGGCAGTGGGCTCGCCGAACGAACCCATGGTCAGCAGGGTGGCCGGGCTGTCGACAACGATGCCTGCGGTCTTGAGGCCAATCAGCCCGAGAAACAACCCGACCCCGGCGCCCATGGCGAAGCGCAGGCTCATTGGAATGCTGTTGAGCAACCATTCGCGCAGGCGGGAGAGGCTCATGATCATGAACAGGATGCCGGAGATGAACACCGCGCCAAGGGCGATCTCCCAGCTGTAGCCCATCTCACCGACCACGGTATAGGTGAAGAACGCGTTGAGGCCCATGCCCGGTGCCAGGCCCACCGGCCAGTTGGCGTACAGGCCCATCAGGAGGCAACCGAGGGCCGCCCCGATGCAGGTGGCGACGAATGCGGCGCCGTGGTCGATACCCGCATCGGCCATGATGTTCGGGTTGACGAAGATGATGTAAGCCATGGTGACGAAGGTCGTCAGGCCGGCTAGCAACTCTGTCTTGATAGTGGTTCGGTGAGCACTGAGTTTGAAGAATCGGTCGAGCAAACCGGGGTTTTTCGGCTGCAGGCCGAGGGCCGGCTGTTCCTGCTTGGTGGTTTCCACAAGGTGTTCCTCATCGTTCTTGTTGTCTATCACCTAGAGCAGTGCTCTCGAGGGCAGGTGATGGTGGAGCGCTTTCATTCGGTTTGTTGACCGAAAGGTCAGAAAGGCTTGACGCGATTATGCTTTTGTATACAAGAAATGCAACAGGCATTTCGGTGAATATGGCGTATTCGCTGTTCCCGCTAAGCAATGTTGAGGTGAAAAAGCACGCAGTAGGGCGTTTTCTCGACATTCTGGAATATTTCTGGATTCACTGATTGTGCACAATAAAATGCGCTTTATTTCCTTGTTTCGCTGTTGGCGACTCCCAGCTGCGTAACGAAAGGCAGTAAAGTTCGATCTGCCGACAATTCCGACGCGAGTCACCATGAACGAACAGTTGCAGCCTCTGAAAAAGCCGACACGAAGCGGCAAGGCCCGTACCGGGACACAGGACGACATCGTTTACGCCCACATCTTTGATGCAATCCTTGAACAGCGCCTGGCACCGGGCACCAAGCTCAGCGAAGAGGCGTTGGGCGAGATTTTCGGCGTGAGTCGCACCATCATTCGTCGCGCCTTGTCACGGCTGGCCCATGAAGGCGTGGTGCTGCTGCGGCCTAATCGCGGCGCGGTAGTTGCCAGCCCGAGCGTCGATGAAGCGCGGCAGATCTTCTTTGCCCGGCGCATGGTGGAACGCGCGATTACCGAGCTGGCCGTGCAACATGCCAGCGCTGAACAGCTGAGCGAGCTGCGGCAAATGGTGACCGACGAGCAGGACTGTTTCGCCCGCGGCGATCGCGGCGCTGGAATCCGTCTTTCCGGGGAGTTTCATCTGAAACTGGCCGAAGCGGCGAAGAACGCGCCGCTGGTGAGCTTCCAACGCAGCCTGGTGTCGCAGACCTCACTGATCATCGCGCAGTACGAAAGCGGCAACCGCTCGCATTGCTCGTTCGATGAGCACAACGAGCTGATCGACGCCATCGCCGCGCGAGACAGCGAAAAGGCGGTGCGCCTGATGATGCATCACATGGATCACATCGACAGCAAGCTCAACCTCGATGAAGACAGCGCATCGGATGATCTCCATGCGGTGTTTTCGCACCTGGCCCTGGCCAAGAAAAAGCCGCGTACAGCCCGCTAGGTTCCGTCCAGCTTCAAGTGGAGCTGGCTCGGTGCGTCTCTGACGGCCGAGCCGCTGAAGGCACAGCTCTCACCTTTCAATCGGCTGTACGCTGAACTCGATCTCCTTCGGACAGCGCTTCGCTAAACGTCCCGCCATCCAGCGTTAAGTCAAAAAAGCCCCCAATTTCTGTCTCGTTCGTTTGAGACTGCACACGGTGCTGGTCGGCCCCTTATCCGTTTTCCAGCCATCTGCCAGTTTGTAGTGCTGCCGTGCTCCTGGCACGGCGCCTCAATCCCCGTCGATGCATATCGCCATTGTGCGGGACAATCTCGATGCGCATAATGTTATGTTATAACTATTACGTTAAGCGCTTCCGCTTGTACGGTCGAACGGTGTGTTGCGGGTGCCGGAATATCCGAGGTGATGATGATTCAATTCCATGGTTTGCAATGGGGCGCGGGTGGGCGAGCGCTGACACCGCCGCTGGATCTGCTGCTGGAGGCTGGAAGCCTGACGGCCGTGATCGGGAGTAATGGTTCCGGTAAGAGCAGTCTGCTCAAGGTGATCGCCGGGCTGGATCGGCCGGTTGCGGGGAGGATCGATATTGGCGTTCCACTTCTGGGTGGGGTGTCTTATTTGCCTCAACAGCAGCATGTCGACCGGCAATTTCCGATTCGCCTGGCCGAACTGGTCAGCGGCGGTTTCTGGCGTAGCCGTCTCGGGCATGCCGAACGCCAGACACGCTTAAAACAAGCGTTGACGGATTGGGGCCTGCTGGATTTGCAAACCCAGGGCCTGCACGCGTTGTCCGGCGGGGAATTGCAGCGGGCGCTGTTGGCGCGTCTGAGTCTGACTGACGCCCAGGTGCTGTTGCTGGATGAGCCAGAGGCGGCGGTGGATGACGTGGGGCTGCGGTTGCTCTGGCAGCATATTGAGCGCTGGCGGCAGCAGGGAAGGACACTGGTTTTGGTCAGCCACAACCTTGCAGGTCTTAGCGAAAAGCGCTGCGGCGGCTTGCTGATCGCTCGCAATGGGTGCATCGCCGCGCCCATCCAGCAGTTCATGGCCGATCGCCAACGGCTTGGGCAGGTCGCGTGACGCTCGATGTGTTGTGGTCGCCATTTACTGAATTCGCCTTTATGCGCCGCGCCTTGTTCGGTGGCGTGGCGTTGGCCTGCAGTGCCGGACCACTGGGTGTGTTTCTCATCCTCAGGCGGATGAGCCTGATCGGAGATGCCATCGCCCACGGCATCTTGCCCGGCGCGGCATTGGCGTTCTGGTTGTTTGGTTTGAGTCTGCCGGCGCTGACCCTCGGCGGCCTCGTCGCCGGGCTGGGAATGGCGGGCGCTGCGGCCTGGGTCAGTCGGCTAACTGGCCTACGTGAAGACGCCAGTCTGGCTGCGCTCTATCCCATTTCGCTCGCCAGTGGCGTGCTGCTGCTCGGACTGGCGGGTCGCAAGCTGGATCTGCTGCACCTGTTGTTTGGCTCGGCACTGGCGGTCGACACGACCACACTGGTGGGCATGCTCGGCACGGCTGTGTTCAGCCTGCTGGTACTTGCACTGACTTACCGCGCGCTGGCGCTGGACAGCCTGGATCCGCTGTTTCTGCGTAGTGTCAGCCGCTTCGGGCCGCTGGCGCACGCGGCGTTCCTCACGCTGGTCGTGCTCAATCTGGTCATTGGCTTCCAGGCCATCGGCGCGCTGATGGTGGTTGGCCTGATGATGTTGCCTGCCGCTGCGGCGCGCTTCTGGAGCAGACGGTTGCCGGTGCTGCTGCCGCTTGCCGCGCTAATTGGGACCGTGTGCGTATGGCTGGGTCTGCTGCTCTCCTTCCATGCCAGCCTGCCCAGTGGGCCGTGCATCGTGCTGCTAGCCGGCGCCTTCTATCTGTTTTCGGTCGTGGCTGGGCCTGTTCAAGGCCTGCTGCGCTCGCGCGCTTTTCCCATCACCGTCTGAGGTTTCACCATGCGATACCTGTTTTTTTTACTCACGCTGTGGCTGCCGCTTTCACTGCATGCCGAGGAAAAGCTCAATGTCGTCACCAGCTTCAGCATTCTCGCTGACCTTGCCCGGCAAGTCGGTGGTGACCGGATTGAACTGACCAATCTGGTCGACGCAGATGCCGATGCGCATGTTTATGAACCCAGCCCGGATGACGCCAAGGCACTGCTGCGGGCCGACCTGATCGTCGCCAACGGTCTCGGTTTCGAACCCTGGCTGGAGCGCCTGCTGGCCAGTAGCGAGCCTGCGGGCAAGCGCATCAACGCCAGTGCGGGCGTCGTTCCGTTGATGCTGGAGGAGGACGGCGAACAGGTGCCGGATCCGCATGCGTGGCAGAGCCTGACCAACGCCGAGATCTACGTGCGCAACATCACCAAGGCGCTCGTGCAACTCGATCCGGATCACCGCGAAGGCTATGAAGCGCGACGTGACGCCTACCTGGCCCGGCTGCATGCCTTGCTGAAGAGGGCTGACGCTCAGATCGCGAGCTTGCCGTCCAGTCAGCGCAAGGTCGTGACCAGCCATGATGCGTTCGGCTATCTGGGCCAGGCCTGGCAGCTGGATTTCATCGCGCCGCAGGGACTTTCGACCCACGACGAACCTTCGGCGGCCGAGGTGGCGTCGTTGATCCGTCAACTACGCAACGAAGGTGTGCGAGCGGTGTTCGTCGAGAATATCCGTGATCCGCGCTTGATCGAGCAAATCGCCGAAGAGGCCGGCGCCAAAGTCGGCGGCACCCTTTACTCCGATGCGCTGGCCAGCGAAGGGCCGGCCAGCACCTATCTCGGCATGTTCGAGCACAACCTTGAAACGCTGATGGCAGCGCTGAAGCGGTAGGGTGGATCACGCGATCCAGGCATTGATCGAGCTCGATGCGACGTGGCGGTGGATGTAGAAAGCGACATCCACCCTACGAGCGCCGGCGGTGGCGGCGAGCCGTAGGGTCGATCACGCTCCATCGATCCACGCGTTAGATCACGCAGGTTGCGTAGCTGGCGAGACGATTGATCATCGCGTCAGTGATCTACCGTTCACGATGCCTTTTGGTGTACCGAAACCCCGGCGGCGTAGGTTGCCTTCACGGCGCGGTCGTCGCCGAGGATCATCAGGGCGAAGATTTTTTCCTGCAGCGTCGTGGCCTGGCTTAGGCGGTAGTCGATAAGGGGAGTCGCCTTGTAATCGAGCACCACGAAGTCGGCATCTTTGCCGGGCTGCAGGTTGCCGATCTTGTCGTCCAGATACAGCGCTCGCGCCCCGCCGAGCGTGGCGAGATACAACGCCTTGAACGCATCGAGCTTCTGGCCCTGCAACTGCAGCACCTTGTACGCCTCGTTGAGGCTGGCGAGCTGCGAGAAGCTGGTGCCGCCCCCGACGTCCGTGCCCAGACCCACCCTCACGCCGTAGCCTTCCACCTTCGCCAGATCGAACAGGCCGCTGCCGAGGAACAGGTTGGACGTGGGGCAGAAAGCGACCGCAGAGCCGGTCTCGCCGAGGCGTTTGCATTCGTCATCACAGAGGTGGATGCCGTGGGCGAAGACCGAGCGCGCGCCGATCAGACCGTGATGGTCGTAGACATCCAGGTAACCCTTACGCTCGGGGAACAGCTCCTTGACCCACTCCACTTCCTGCTTGTTCTCGGAAATGTGCGTGTGCATGTACAGGTCGGGGTATTCGGCAAACAGCTTTCCGGCCAGCGTCAGTTGTTCTGGCGTGCTGGTAGGGGCGAAACGCGGCGTCACGGCGTAATGCAGGCGGCCCTTGCCATGCCAGCGTTCGATCAGCGCTTTGCTGTCGGCATAGCCGGACTCGGCCGTGTCGGTGAGAAAGTCCGGTGCGTTGCGGTCCATCAGCACCTTGCCGGCAATCATCCGCAGGTTGAGCTTTTCCGCTGCTTCGAAGAAAGCATCCACCGACTGCTTGTGCACTGTGCCGAACACCAGTGCGGTGGTGGTGCCGTTGCGCAGCAGCTCGCCGAGGAACAGCTCGGCCTGTTGGCGAGCATGCTCCATGTCACTGAAACGCCCTTCGTTGGGGAAGGTGTAGGTTTCAAGCCAGTCCAGCAGTTGCGCGCCATAGGAGCCGATGACGCCGACCTGCGGGTAATGAATGTGGGTGTCGATGAAACCGGGAGTGATCAGCGCGTCCGGGTATTCGACCACCTCGGTGCCGGCTTTCAGGGTTGGAAGCAGGTCAGCAGCACTGCCGATCTGAGCAATCTTTCCATCCTCGACAACCAACAGGCCGTCTTCGAAATACTCGTGAGATTGCTCGATACCCACCTCGCGCGGGTCGGCGAGGCAGTGGAGCAGGGCGGCACGGTAGGCTTTTGCTTGGGACATGGTGAGTCTCGGAATCGTTGTGTAGAGGACATTCGTCGATGTGGAAGGCTGCATCGAGGCGGAGCGTTTAGCCGACCTGTATTCGGCTAAACGCGGGGGCGCTTCTCACAAAAAAGGCGCGGCTCGATCAGCCGTTCTGCGAGCGGCGCGAGGCGGGCACCAGCATGGGCACCGGCTTCGCGCCGTCCGAGGCTTTCTCACCGCTCTTTTCACCGAAATGGGCGTTGTAGGTGGCGATCACTTCGCCAGCGATGGATACCGCAATTTCGACCGGCAGCTTTCCCTTCACTTCGGCGATACCCATCGGGCAGCGCATGCGTTGCACGGTGTCGGGCTGGAAGCCACGGTCACGCAGA